>Ga0326728_10000629_pt1 | contig 135673 bp, 112 predicted proteins | sample MB3enrmetagenome_FD_207602 | JGI IMG/M metagenome (GOLD analysis project Ga0326728, IMG submission 207602) | Lab enriched peat soil microbial communities from McLean, Ithaca, NY, United States - MB31MN | ecosystem: Environmental > Terrestrial > Soil > Wetlands > Peat | place: USA: New York...
AGAAACGGAGGTCTCGCGCGACAGGCTGCCGCAGGGCGAGAATGCGGAGGACGAGCGATCGGATATCCATTTCGTCGCGGTCGATTTGGGCGTCCACGGCGCCGACCTCGTCGGCCACGGGAAGTGCACCGTCCCAGTAGGCCTGGAACGCGAGTCGCACGGCCCGTTCGCACCGAGCGCCCATCGCGAGAGCGTGCGCGCGGAGCTCACGCAATTCGGTCTCGAAGTCTCGGCTTGTGTGCAGGGGCTGCGTTCGATCCAAGGTCGTGCTGCTTTCCTTGCGCTTCCTCTAGCATCGCACGGAGCGGACCGCGGCGCCGAAGAAGAGATCTGCACACAGGGATACACATTCTTCCTGGCTTGGCGGTCGCCATTTGCACGGGGAGGTCCCCCTTCGCGGCGCCCAGTCCGACGCGGTGTTCGACGCCGCGATGGAGAACGCGTTGGCGGAGTGAGCCCCGGTCCGTTGGGCTAGATTGCAGCGACTCGCGATGTTGCCCCCACGCCTTGTGATCCTGGTGAGCGTCCTGGTGGCGGGTGCGATGGCCGATGCGTGCAATCGTTCGTCGACCCGCGTTCCCAGTGTCGTGCCCGCCGCGGGGCCGACGTCTGCCGTCGCTTCGGCAAGCCCGGACGCTCACTACGATCCATGTGGCGATCCGGGAGACACGATTCTCTTCGTGTCCCCGGAACACCCGTACGGAGCTGCTGCCGTGCGCGTTGTCGGGGTGTCGGCGCGTCCCGTCGACATGGTGCTCAGCGTGGTGCCGCCCGACGGACGAGAAACGACGACGCGTGAGCGCGCGGGCGCGACGCCGTACTACTGGTTTCTGTCCGTAGGCGCTCCGCAGGAAGGAGCATGGCGCGCCGAACTTCGCCGCGCCGAGACGTGCGGTGGCGAACGAATCCAGGTGCGCGACATACGCGTCGAGCACGCCCCGGGGGGTCCGCCATGGGTTCCCCCCTTGGCCCTCTGGGCGTCTCGTGTCGAGTGGTCGCCCTCATTCGAGAACCTCTATTCAGCATGGATTGAGCACCTGTTTGACGCGCCACTCGATAGCCAGCCGGCGTGGCAGGCGCTGCGCGACGTCTTGCGGGATCCCGAGCGCAATTTCCTCTTTGGGCACCTGTCTCCGCACGAGGACGACCAGGGGTTTGGAGCCGTGCCGGATTGCGCTGACCTGCCCTACGTTCTGCGCGCCTACTTTGCTTACAAGCTAGGGCTTCCCTTCGCCTGGTCGCACTGTTCGCGCGGCGAAGGAGGAGCGCCTCCGCACTGCACGGCGTTCGCTACGAGCAACCGACCGTTCCCCGCGATCGATGGCCACCCGCCGTCCCTGCCCGCCTGGGTCGACCCTGGGCGCTCTGGACGCATGTCGAATGCAAGGCGCCTCGCGGAGTTCTTCCGCACCACACTGGCCGACGCTGTCCAGTCCGGCGCGGGACGGACACCCGCGGATGATGAGATGGGAGACTACTACCCGACCCGATTGACCGTGGACTCGCTGCGCCCCGGAACTATCTTTGCTGATCCGTACGGACACGTACTCGTCGTGGCCAAGCGCATTCCCCAATCGCCGAGTTCGGGGGGCCTTCTGCTGGCGGTCGACGGGCAGCCCGACGGTACGGTGGCGCGCAAGCGGTTCTGGAGGGGCAACTTCCTGTTCGCCATCGATCCGGCGCTGGGCAGCGCGGGGTTCAAGCGCTTTCGCCCCATCGTGCGCGATCGGAGTACCGGCGAACTCCGTTCCGTGCACAACGATGCACTGCCCGACTACTCGCTCGAACAATATGAGGGCGTCGAAGCCTTCTACGACCACGTGGACGCTGTGCTGTCTCCGGCGCCGCGCGAACCGATTGCCGCACTGCTCGAGACCGTCGATGCGCTCGAGGAGCAGATCAAAGCGCGTGTTCTGTCCGTCGACAACGGTCGCAAGTTTCTCTCCGGTGTGCACCCCGAGGTGGAAATGCCCGAAGACCGCAAGATTTTCGAAACGACGGGAGCGTGGGAGGACTACTCGACACCATCGCGGGACTTGCGCTTGCTCATCGCGATCGATGTCGCCCGCTCGTTTCCCACGCACGTGGTCCGCCAACCGGCGTACTACATCACTGGACCCGGTCAGGGACCGGCCGAGCTGCGCGCCGAACTCGACACACGACTGGCGCGCGAGCTCCGCGAACGAACCTTCTCATACACGCGGAGCAATGGCAGTGAGTGGACACTCCGGCTCGACGACGTGGTCGCACGGCAGGCAGCTCTCGAGGTGGCCTACAATCCCAACGACTGCGTCGAGCATCGATGGGGTGCGCCGGAGGGCAGCGAAGAAGCTTCACCATGCGTCAGTAGAGCGACGTCGGGGCAGACGCGCGCGATGGAGAGCTACCGTCAATGGTTTCACGAGCGGCGCAGACCACCGCGATGAGTGGGGTGGACGAATCGCGCCGGGCTTTCGGGCACGGGGGACAGAGTTTAGGGATGCGCCCCGGTCGTGCTACGAGAGAAACCCACTCTCCATGTACTTCCAGGATGTCATTCTCGCGCTGCAGGAGTTTTGGGCGAAGCGCGGTTGCCTCGTGGTGCAGCCATACAACTCCGAAGTCGGAGCGGGCACGTACAACCCGGCGACCTTCTTGCGAGCGATTGGTCCCGAACCGTGGAACGTTGCCTACGTCGAGCCTTCCCGCCGCCCGACCGATGGCCGCTACGGAGACAATCCGAATCGCACGCAGCAGTTCCATCAATTCCAGGTCGTTCTCAAGCCATCGCCAATCGACATCCAAGACCAGTACCTCGAGTCTCTGTTGGTCCTCGGAACGCGGCCGGAGGAGCACGACGTGCGGTTCGTCGAGGACGACTGGGAGTCGCCTACTCTCGGGGCCTGGGGCCTCGGCTGGCAAGTTTGGCTCGACGGGCTCGAGATTTCCCAGTTCACTTACTTTCAGCAAGTCGGCGGCATCGACTGCAGGCCAGTCAGCGGGGAACTCACCTACGGGCTCGAGCGGATATGCATGTACCTTCAGAACGTCGAGTCGTTTTGGGACATGCAGTGGGCGCCCGGTGTACCCTACGGCGAGGTCGTCAGGCGTGGCGAGTGGGAGTGGTCGACGTACAACTTCGAGCAGGCCGATACGGCTGCGCACTTCGCGCAGTTCGACCAGTGCGAGAAGGAATGCAAACGACTCCTGTCATTCGGGGGCGAGGACGCACGCAAGAAGCTCGTCCTGCCAGCCTACGACTTCGTCGTCAAAGGCGCTCACGCGTTCAATGTGCTCGACGCACGAGGCGCGATCGGCGTGACTGAGCGGCAGCGGTTCATCGGCCGCGTCCGGGGAATGGCCAAAGCGGTCGCGGAGGCATGGCTCGCACAGCGAACCGCGATGGGGTTCCCGCTCGTCGCAGCGCGCGCGGCGGCCCAGCGACCCGCGGTTGTCGCGTGAGTCTCTAAGCGAGAAAGAGCTATCGAGACGCCCCTCGCCGGGCCACAGCGCGGTAGATGTCCGGCGTCTGGCTGGATGTCGGCGCGCGTGAGCTCTTTGGATTTCGTGAGGAGGCAGGGGCACTTCCGTTGCGGGAGGAGTTCGGCGCCTTTGCTCGTCGCGCACCGAGTTCGCCCCGGCGTCGAGCGGCAGCGGCCTGTTCGGCATCCTGCCTGGCCTGGTCTCGTTCGCGCTTCGCGTAGAGCGCGGGAAGGAGGGGCGTCAACACACGCTCCACGTCACCCACATCGTAGAGCGTCGCCGACCGCGGACGCCCGAGGAGCCGGATGAACCGGAATGTGCCGGGCTCCACGTTGTCGCTGAGCACGGCGTGCACCACGGTGCGCGAGATCCCGAATTTTTCAGCGAGCTGGGCGATCGTCATCAGCGGCTCGCCCTTGGCACGCAGGCCGTGCGGATCAATCTCTTCGATGCTGTCTTTGTGGTTCATGGCGGTGGCCTCGTCACAGTTGCCTATAGGGTTCTCTGCGTGGTCGCGCTCACCTTGGGTGTGCACAAACCCCTCTCGTGAATTGCGTACAGACGATGAACGGACGACCCTCGGGTGACATGACGAGCGGATGGATCCCGAGCGCCCCGTACACGCGCGGGACTATACCGATCCTGACGGCAGTTGCGATACCGATTGTGATCGGCCGCCAACCAGCCCGTGACCTTGCGCCCGATCGTGGCTATCCGGCTTGTCATAGGGTTACTCGAGGCATTTCTGAAGCGCCGCCGCCGTCGTGGCTCGCATCGCGCAGTCGAACTCTGTCTGGCTGACCTGGGTGCTGCAGTTCTTGAAGACATCGTCGGCACGCGCTTCTTGCCTTTCGTGCGCCTGTTCGGTCCGCAGGCGGTCCCCCGAAGCGTCTGGAAAGATCTCGCTGACGACGAGCTGTGCATAGCGCTCCACCAGTCGATCGCACTGAATATCGCTGACCCTCGGCCTGCAGCCCGAACCTCCGGCCCACCAAACCGCGGCGCAGGCAATTGCGGCGACATGACACCAGCTCACTTCAGACACGTTTCGAGCTCCGCCTTCACGGAGGCAGTTTGCACGCACGCGATGGTCCGCTCGGACACCCTGCGTTGCTCGCACGAGCTCAGCTGCGCGGTCAGCTCGACCTCCACGTCACGTTGCTTCTTCGCGATCGCACCAGGATCCGTTTCCCTCATCTCCTTCATCTGGAGTTCCACGCTCTTCGCCACGATGAGCTGACAATCGGCTCGGGTCGCGCGATGCCCGCAGGCGGCCGAGAACAGCAGAAAGACGGCGACCGCGACCACGCGGTTTCCGACGGATAGCTGGGCAAGACACACTGCGGCCCCACGCCTACCACGTTTTCCCAAGCTGGAAGAGGGCCGACAGCGCCCTCCGGGTACACATTTCACGGCCCAAGATCTCTCGCTGAAAATCACCCCCTCTCATAGGATATGCCAAACGGTGACGCACGCCACCCGCGGCGGCCGGCTCGAGGACGACTTCCACAATAATTCTGCGCTGGTACACGGTGTTGCATCTTCACGCTACCCTCCCCTCCCGCGGCGCTTGCGCCGGCCCAGTGCTAGCTTCCAGCGATGAATCCGAGGCGGAAACCTCGACGGAGACGCGCCCGACCGAGCGCATTGGAGGCGAGAGTCGTCGGTCTCGCGGTCGCCGCGCTCGTGGGGCTCGCGCCCCGTGCTTCGCACGCCGACAGCCTCGGGTCGGACACCGGGGCGTTCGAGAGGGCGCTCGCGCACGGGCCTGCGATCGCCGTCGCAGCATCCTACGTATTCGGTCTGGCGACGAGCTTGACCCCGTGCGTTTACCCGATGATTGCGATCACGGTATCGGTGTTCGGTGCGAAGAACGCTCGGAGCCGCGCCGAGGGAACGCTTCTGTCTCTTGCGTTCGTGCTCGGGATCGTGAGCTTGTTCACCCCATTGGGCGTTGCCTCTGCGCTCACCGGTAGAGGTTTTGGTTCGGCTCTCGGCAATCCGGTCGTTGTCGGAGTGCTGGCACTCGTGTTTGCTGCGCTCGCCGCATCGCTCTTCGGAGCCTTCGAGTTTGCCTTGCCATCGGGTCTCCACAACCGTCTGTCGCGCGTAGGGGGTCGCGGATATCGGGGCGCCTACGCGCTTGGCCTCGTTTGTGGATTCGTTGCAGCGCCTTGCGTCGGTCCGTTTCTTTTTGGACTCCTCGGTTGGATCGCCACAACCCGCAATGCACTTCTCGGGTCTGCGGCGATGGCAAGCTACGGATTGGGCCTCGGGACACTCTTCTTCCTCGTCGGCGCCTTCGCCGTGAATCTTCCGAAGGCGGGGCCATGGATGCTCGGTGTGAAGTGGGCGGCTGGCGTGACCATGGCAGAGATGGCCCTAGGCTACGTGCGCGACGCTATGCCGCTGGCCGCCCGCTCGCTCATTCGACCGACCCCGGGCGCACTGGTCCTCGCGTTCGTGACGCTCGGTGTTGGCCTGTCGCTGGCCTCGGCGTACCTTGCTTCTGAGCGGCCCCGATCGCGTCTTGCTCCCCGATCGCGGGCCTTGCACCTCGCCTCGATCGCTCCCGCGGTGATCGGACTCTTCCTGGTCGTGACGTTCGTCGAAGTGCCTGTGTCTGTTGCGCTCGGGTCTGGAGGCAGTCCCGGGACAGGGGCTTCGCTGTCATGGGAGTCGAACGAGGCGACAGCGGTCGCGCGTGCGGCGGCCGAGCATCGCCCGCTGCTCATCGATTTCGGCGCGGCGTGGTGCGTTGCCTGCAAGGAGCTCGAGCGCGTGACGTTCGCCGACGCGCGTGTTCGCGGCTCGGGTGCGCGATACGTGTCGCTGCACGTCGATGCGACCGACGAGGACGATCCGGTCGTGAATACCCTGCGACGCAAGTACCGCGTGACCGAGGGACTTCCCGTCGTACTGCTCGTCGGCAGCGATGGCAAAGAAGCCTTGCGCTTCACGGAGTTCGTGCCGCCCGATCGATTTGCGGCGGCGCTGGACAGCGTTCGTTAGCATGGAGCGCCGGAGTCGCTCCCCCGACACGCCCACCTACTGGGGGCTTCGAACTGGACACGTGATCGGCGTGGCCGCCAGCTGATACACGCCGCCCCCACCTTGAAGGAACGCGACGAGACCGTGCCCGTCCAGGTCGATGGCGGCCTGCCCTTGGCCCGCGTTCACGCCTTCGTTCGATATCGTCATCGGGGCTCCCATCGGCGTTCCGTCGTTGGCCAACGTCAGCGCACGAACGTCGTGAGCCGACATCGCGCCCTCCGTCCACGAGAGCAGGAAGCCAATCCCCGGAACCACAGCGAGACTGGGGGACATCGCCTGCCCCCCGCGGCCTCCGGACGGCGGGCTGAACGTGTTCGGCTCACCTGGTGTGTCGCCGTTGCGGAACCGCACGAGACGTAGGCGCCACGGGTCGTCCGAAGCCGCTCGGTCGGCCCACACGACCATGACGGTGGCGCCGTCGAACGCGATCGCGGGAGATCCGACCGCCGGACCCAGCCCCGCAATGCGCGACAGGCTGCCGATGGGGACGGGCGATCCCGACGTGTCGAGCGAACCGATCCAGACCGAACCGGCGCGACGAAACGTCAGTGCGACCACGCCATGGTCGATTCCGGGCGCCCACGCGCCACGGATGGCGTCTACGTCAGCGCCCACGTCGAGGGGCCACAGTTTCCCGACAACATGACCGCCACCGCGACTCCACACGAGCTGGCCACCGAGAGTGCCGATCTGCATCGGGGGTTCGACGGCGATCGTACGTCGCCCAAGAACCTTGTCGGTCTTCTGATCTGAGTCAATTCCGGGCGTAAACGCACCGGACGCAGCGAGAATGGGCGTCACTCGACGGGTCCCGTCGGGCGCGCGGACGTTCGCCATCTGCCCGACCGACAGCAATTTCGGGTCGAGACGAATCACCGTCGCCTGATGATCGGCCGGAACGAACCCAAGTCCGATGCCGGTTCGGAGCGCGCGGACCTCGACTCCCGCCGACAAGAGGGCACTTTCGGCCACGACACGAGACGGACCCGCAACAGTGCACCCGCGGGGCGGGGCCGCAACCACGCCTTCCGCAGAATTGACGGCGGAAGGCGGGCCGGAAATTGCTAGATCAGGCTGGTTGGGCACGGCGGGAGTTTCCACTCCGCGCGATTCGGCGTGTCGGCGACCTCGCGATCTCTCCCCGTACACGCCAACGGCGACCACGCCGACGACGAGCACGCTGGGAATCCACCACTTTGCACTCCTCGGGGCAAAAACATGGCGCGCGCGGGCAACTGAACTCGCTACGCCGCGAAGGCGGGCGACCCATGGAACGTGGGCCGAATCGACGCGCGTGGGAGACACGGGACGGTGGGGCTCGCCCTTCGCCGTCTCGATGGGCGGGTCCAAGCCGGGAAGGATGTCGGCCGTCGTAATCGACGAGATCTGCCCGACTGGCAGCGTCGCCAGGTCCGACGAGTCCTTGGGCGGCACCTTGGGAGCGGGCACCGCCGGTGGCGGCACGCCGTGGCGAACGGCCGCGGGGATAGGAACATTGTGCTTGGTCACCGCCGCGGACGAGGCGTCCACTTCGGAAGTGTCTTCGACGAGAAGGGAGCTGCTCAGTTCATTGGGACCCAGGTGTTCCTCGGAGTCCTCAAGAAGCATTGAGCTCGTGATCTCGCGAATGGATTCCACCGTTCGTCGCACGCCAGCACTGAGCGCGCGCCCCATCTCGGCCGCTGCTTCAGTCCACGGGGGCGACTTGGTCACGGCATTGGCCGCGGCAGCGTGAGCCGGTGGCACGACGAGCGGCGGACCGTTTGGGCGAGGATCTCCCGCGGAAGACGGTTGTTTGGGATGGTCCGCGGGAGGCTCGTCGAGGATGAGCGTGGCGGAACGCATCACCGGGAAGTCGCTGACGACAGGACCTTTTGGTGGCGCGACTGCGGCTTGGACAACACTCGCTGGCGACGGAGACGGTCCGACGTGGCTGGAGAACGGCGGAGGCTTCTCCGTGGCCGTTCGCGCGCCCGCCTTCGCGAGGGCCCCAACGACTCCTGGCGTCCCCTGGACTACACCCGGCGACGGCGTGGGAACATGGACCGCTCGGGGCTCTCCCAGCGGTTGGCTCTTCATGCTCTTGGATGGCGACGGCGTGGCGGACGGAATGGGCTGTGTGGCTCGTGCGGGCTCCGGCTTCGCGACGCTCGGCGGCGCCACCGGCTTCGCTCCGGCTCCTGGCGTTGCCCGGGGCACGGCCGGCACTGGAGCTTGCGGCATCGAGGCGCGACCGACACCCCTCTCATCGCCCTTGTCGATCTTCGCGGCGGTCGACTTCGTCGGCGCGATCGGCTTCGCGACGAGAACCGCGGGCATGTGCGCAGGACGCGGGGGCTGCTTCGGCTGACTGTCGGAGGCGCTCACCGGGAATGAATGTCATGATACCCCTGCCGAAGACAAAAGTGCTCCCGATGGCGAAATGGCGAGAACAGCGGTAGCGATCCGAGAGACTCCCACTTCTCGAAGCGCAATCGCGCTTGAGCTCAGGGTCGCGCCCGTCGTCTGAACGTCGTCGATCAGGAGAACGCCCCTACCGCGAACCAGTTGGGGCCTCACCACCCGAAAGGCTCGCTCCACATTGGTTGTGCGCGCAAGTGCGCCAAGCGTTGCCTGCTGCAAGGTATCGCGTTGACGCACGAGCGCCCGAGCCACGAGCCGAACGCCGAGCCGCCGAGCTACCCGTTGACCGAGAAGCGCAGCCTGATTGTACCCACGCTCCGCCAGTCGGGACGGGTGCAGCGGAACCGGAATCACGATCGCGTCACGGAGGGCCTTCGCGTGCGGTTCGAGCGTTCGCCAGAGCAAGTCGCCGAGCGGTCGCGCCAGATCGGGACGCTTCTCGTACTTGAACCGGACAATGGCTCGAGCCATCGGTCCGCCGTAGACGAAGGCTGCCAGGGCGTGGGGGTCGCCCGAAGGAGCCGGCGAGGGAGCCAGTACCACTGCTCGAGCGCATTCGGGGCAAAACGCCGAAAGAGCATCGGTGGGCGCGTCGCACGCCGAGCACTGAGGTGGGGCGATAAGACAGACAGCGAGGTCAAGGGTTCGCGCAATCCAAGATCCGACGACCATATCCGTCCATCGGCCATGCGGACCTGGTGGTTTCGGACCTTCGGCTCCAGCAAAGTTTCAAATGGCAATCCGGAAGAGTTGCTGTCCCATGAGCAACACATCGCCCGAGCGAAACTCGCCATCGGTGATTCTAAGGAACGTGCCATTCGAGCTGCCGAGATCGGTCAAGAACAGCCTCGAGCCGTCCCAGGTGAGCCGGCAATGGAGGCCGGAGACATACCCGTCTTCCGGAAATAGAACGTCGCCTCGCTCACGCCCAAGCTGAATGCCGCTTTCAGGGATGGGGAACGCGTTTCCCGTCTCCTCACGGCCGATGACGAGTGCAATGCGACCGACATAGCCCTTGCTCGGTGCGCCCAGTCTGGCCACACCATCTGGCGACGGGGGCTGCGCCGTCAGCGCTTCGTACCGGATTATTTCTTGTCCGATGCGGAAGATGTCGCCAGGCTTGAGTTCCGTTGGGACATCGCGCCCGAGCTTGCGATAGACTCCGTTGAGCGATTTCTCGTCTTTGACGGTCGCGCGCGCGGGACCGCTCGGACGAAACGATGCGTGAACTGGGGAGAGGTAGCTGTCTCCCGCAAAGATTCCTCCCGTTTCCCGCCCCACGGGGCCACCGCCAACCGGTAGCACGTAGGTTCCCGCCTCGGAACCATCGGCTCGCAGCGCCGTCAGAGCAATCGCACCGGCAGCGGACTGGGCCGGTACGGCCGACGCCTGTGCAAACAGGCGCTCTGCCGAAGCGGCGAGTCGGAATCCGCAGGCTCCGCAAAAGACGTTGGACACCTGGTTAATGTGGTTGCACTGCGGGCACGGAACGTTTCCAGGCGCGGCAGCGGGAGCTCCTGGGGCCGCTTCCCCTGGGGGAGACGATGGGTGGGTTCCGGGAGAAGGTGCCGCAGGAGCTGGGGGCGATGGTGCCTGGACGGCAACCGGCGGAGCCGCGGGGCTGTGAACAGGAGGCGGGGGAGCCGCGGGAGCTGGGCCCCCCGGTGCCGGCGACGTCGGGCCCGTCGGGGACGCCGCCTGTGGCGCTGTGTAAGCTCCAGCCGGCATTGGGGTTTCGATGCGCGCGGTCGTCGGCCTGACTGCCGCCTGAGCGGCCATCGAAGGCGCGCGCGCCGCGACCGAAGCCCCTTGCGGCGACGCGACCGTGCCGGCGAGCGCCGACGTTCCGGGCTGAGCTGCACGGAGTCCGTGAGGAGGCGTCCTCGGCGAAAATGGCCTCGGAGCCGCATCGTGCGGAAGCTCGGCACCGCAGCCGAGACAGAACTTGTAGTGGTCTTGGTTGTCCTTCGAGCACTTCGGACAGGTGATCACGCTCGCCTCCGCTCTCGCAGCCCTCTTCGTCGAGTATCTACGCCCCAGTCAAGGGGTCAAGACGCGCGAGCTTGAAATTTCGCCCCCGGACAAGAATGGAACCGCGTAGGCTTGCCCGCATCATGCGCGCGTCAGTCTCAGCATCGTTTCCCGAGATCCAGGCTACAGGCACCGGGCAGTTATATGCACGTCTCGTGACGTCGATGGGAAACATTCTCGTCCGTCTCGAGGAGGAGCGCGCCCCGAATACGGTGAGGAACTTCGTCGGCCTGGCGACGGGCGCCCAGGAATGGGCGCATCCGCGCTCGGGCGACGTCCAGCGCGGCGTCCCTTATTATGATGGAACGATTTTCCACCGCGTCATCCCTGAGTTCATGATCCAAGGGGGCGACCCGCTCGGCCAGGGAACAGGCGGTCCTGGATACCAGTTCGCGGACGAGTTTCACCCGCAACTTCGCCACTCGGGTCCGGGCGTACTTTCGATGGCCAATGCCGGTCCGGGAACGAACGGGTCGCAGTTCTTCATCACGGAAGTGGCAACTCCGCACCTTGACAACCGCCACTCGGTCTTCGGCAAGGTGGTGTCCGGGGTCGACGTCGTGCGTGCGATCGCCCGCGTGCCCAAGGGAGCGAGCGACAAGCCCGCCAAGAACATCACGATCGAGCGGGTGGAAGTCTTTCGCAGCGCGGAGGCGCCTCAAGGGTAGCCGCGGGAACTACTTCGGCGGAATCGTTGGCGCGAGCGCGGTGAGAGCCAGCTCCTCCGCGTAGCTGCGCATCAGGCGCTGCCGCGCGCGAGCGAGGGCATCTAGCACTTCCTGCCTGGCGGGGAGCGAGAGCGAGCGGGCGCGACGCACACAGGCTGTGACCATGTCGACATCGTGGATGTCACCAAGCCGGCCTTGGAAGTTGGCCGCGGGTTGCGCGAGGACCCCGAGGTCGGGCGGCAAGGTGTCGGCAAATGTCTCAACGGTGTATCGGAGGCGCTTGTAGGCGATCCGGAGTTGGTGGAGCGCCTCCGGGTCGTCCGGTTGCGCGTCGCGACGACGCTGCACACCACGCAGTGCCGTTTCGACGGCTCGCCGTCCAAACTTCGCGAGGGGCAGATCGCGGGATGGCTTGACGCGAAACGCGAGCAGAGCAGCGAGCATGCGGCGTCCGGCTCCGATCTCGCCCGCAGTCACCCGGCGCATCAGACCCCGCCGCAAGCGTTGCTCCCGGCGCGTTCGGGCGAGGAGCCAGCGATCCATGTCTGGATGCGTGACGGATAGGCCCTTGGCAACCTTCAGCACGACTTCTTCGTCGCGCAATGCTCCGGTCGCCCGGTGTACGTCCCGGAAGGCTCGCCGAACCTCGTCCACGAAGTATCGCCCGAGCACCGGCCGACCCACCTCGAGCACTGTGCGTAGACGTCGAAGCGCAACACGCAAATCGTGGACGGCGTCGTCGTCCGAGGGGGAGGACACGAGGCGATCTGCCCCATCGCCGACGCGATGGTCGAGGGCCTCGAGCTTCTTCCGAAGGAAGGGCCCGACCGTGGGAACCGACTCCGAGGGTTCAGTCGGCTCGGTCATCGTGTCACCCGCATCGTGACCGCAACGGTGACCGGCTTGAACCCCAGGGATCGGTGGAACGAGGCGCGCACGGCGAGTCTAACCGCCTCGGTGAGAACCGCCTCTTCGACGAGGCCATCCCGCGTCGATTCGAACACGCCCAGGATCGCGCTATGCGCCTCCTGTCGCGCGGCGTCGAGAGCGCGCGTAGGGTCGTTTTCGTCCACGACGCCGCGCGCATCGAGCGTGGCCTTGCCCGCGGGTCGCCCGCGCCCGTCGACGGGCACGATGGCGTAGACCACTCCGTGGGCGGCGAGCTGCGCCCGGTCCCGCAAGACGCGGTCCGGCACCTGGCGGCCGGCAAACACGTGAACCCGTCCGGTGTGCACGCGCCCGAACTTGCGAAGAGAATCGGCGTCGACTTGGCCGCATTCTCCATTCTCGAGCACGACGACTTCCGCGATGCCCTTTTGACGAGCCAGTTCCGCGTGCCGGACCAGGTGATGCAGGGTGCCGTGAACGGGCACGAACGCACGCGGCCGCAAGAGGTCGATCATGCGAGCCTGATCGTCTCGTTGGGCGTGGCCACTCACGTGGGCGCCGCGATCCGACCACCAGGACCGGACGGCCATCCCGCGATGAAGAAACTCGCTCGTCATGCGCAGCACTTCGCGCTCATTTCCTGGAATGACTCGGCTTGACAGCACGACCGTGTCGCCCTCTGCGAGGTCGAACGCGGGGAACTCACCTCGGGCGAGGCGTGCAAGCGCCGCGGTTTCTTCCCCTTGGGTTCCGGTGGCGAGTCCGAGGATCTCCCTTCGGGGAAGCTCTCGCGCTCGATCGACGGGCCACACGAGATCGCTCCGCCATTCGAGATACGGGGCGCCGGCACCGACCCCGGTCGATCGTGCCACGCCCCGCGCCACGCGCGCATGCGTTCCCATGCTTCTGCCGAGCAGAAGAACCTTGCGTCGATGTCGCCGGGCTATGTCGCCGAGAAGCCGGAGTCTGTGCACGTTCGACGCGAACAGCCCGACAACGACTGCTTGCGACGCCGAACCAATAATGGCGTCCAGTGTCTGCCCAACGAGTTGCTCGCTCCCGGCGCGGCCGTCGGAGTCGATGTTCGTCGAGTCGCTCAGCAACAATCGAACCCCTTCGCGCCCGAGCTGCTCGAAACGCTCGATGTCGAACGCCTCTTCGTCGGGCGGCGTTTCATCGAATTTGAAGTCGCCGGTGTGCACGACGAGCCCCGCATCGGTTCGTATGGCCAGGGCGGTGGCGTCCGCGATCGAATGGGTCACGCGGATGGGTTCGACGTCGAACGACCCGATGCGAACGCGTTGGCGAGGCGCGATTTCACGCAGGATGGCGTGGGCCACCACGTCGTGCTCGGTGGCTCTCTCCCTCAAGAGCGCCAGCGCGTAGGCAGGTCCGTAGACAGGTACGTCAAAGCGCCGAAGCAGATACGGGACCGCACCGATGTGGTCTTCGTGGCCATGGGTGAGGACGACGCCGGCCACGTGGAGCCCGTCGAGCGCCGAGAGATCGGCGTGAACGACGTCGACGCCGAAGACGCGGTTGTCGAACGTCACGCCGCAGTCGACGACGAGCACGTCACCGTGCTGTTCGAGCGCAAGGCAGTTCATGCCGATTTCGCCGAGGCCGCCGAGTGGAATCAGCCGTAGGGAGGGGGGCATCAATGAATGGGAGACGGTGGATCCGGCTGGGTTTGGTGGGAGGGCCTGCGAAGGAGGTTTCAGTATGCCACGCGCGTCGTGCTATTCGTCATCGTAGCGCTCGAATGTCGACAATCGCCGACAAGCGTTTCATCTTGGTCACCGGCAAGGGGGGCGTCGGCAAGACCACGGTCTGTGCGGCACTCGCTCTCGCGTGTGCGGCTCGTGGCAAGCGCGTTCTCGTGGCCATGTGCAACAGCAAGGAAGGTCTTAGCACCTTGCTCGGCTCGAATCCGATCGGCCCTGAGGTGGCGCTCGCAGTCGAGAATGTGTGGGCGGTCAACATGCATCCGGAACGCGCGATCGAGGAATATGGGACCCTCGTTCTTCACAGTCGTATCCTCTACCGCACGCTCTTCGACAATCGGTACGTGCGCGCATTTTTGAGAGCGATTCCAGGAATGCAAAGCTGGTCGATGCTCGGCAAGGCGTGGTGGCACACCACCGAGACGTTGGCCGACGGGTCGCGCCGGTTCGATGTCGTCATCCTCGACGCGCCCGCCACCGGACACGGGCTCGACATGGTTCGCGTGCCTCGCACGATTCTCGACGTCGTCCCTCCGGGGATCCTTCGCCGCGACGCCGAACGCGCGTGGTCCTTGCTCACCGACCCCGAGGCCACGCTCGTCGTGCTGGTCACGCTTGCGGAGGACATGCCGATCACAGAGACGATCGAGCTCGCTGCGGGGCTCGCGGACATCGGCCTCCCGGCGGGTCGACTCGTGGTCAACGCAATACTGCCCCCGCTCTTTTCGGTCGAGGAGAGGGAGGCGCTCGAGGCCCTCCAAATCCCGGCGTCGGACGATGTCGGGGACGCTGTGCTGCTGTCCGCGCGATCGCGCGCCATTCGCGAACGCAACCAAGCCGACTGTCTGAAGCGCCTTGCGAGCCAGCTGTCGCAACCGACGTCGTATCTCCCTCTCGTGATGGACGAATTGGGGCAGGTTGAAGTGATTCGCCAGCTTGCGCACCGGTTGGCGTGACTGCCACGTTCTTCGCGGGTGCGAGCTCGCGAGAGTGATAGCCTCAGGAGCGACGTGGCCGTCCGATCCTCGATCCCCCCTCCTCCGCTCACGACCAGTGCGCTTGGGCTTGGGCTCGACGCATTCGTGACTGTGCGCGCGGCAATCGCTGCGAACGTCGCCGATTCCCGGGCCGCATTCGAGCTTTCGTTGAATCCGAGGCTGACCGACTGGGGCTTTCTCGTTCTCGCGGGGATTGAACCCTTGCTCGCCGCACTCGAGCGGCTGCGCGTCCGTCCGGAGGAAATCGATTGGCTGGAGTCAATCGGGGCGATCGACGAGGCCACGTCCGCGCGTTTGACCGACGCAAGATTCGTGTGCGACATCGACATCGCCCCGGAGGGCAGCGTGGTGTTCGCGGGGGAACCCATCGTGAGCGTGGAGGGACCCTACTGGCAGGCTCAGCTCGTCGGGGGACTCGTCGAGGCCGCGATCACGGATTCCACGCTCGTGGCGACGCACTTCGCTCGCATGCACCTTGCGGCCGGGAGTTCCGTGTCTCTGGTCGAAAGCGGTTCGGCAACAGCACACCGCATGGGCGGCGCTCCCCTGCTGGCGCGAGCGGCGTTCATCGGCGGCGCGATGGCGACGACAAGCGCCCTCGCTGGACGTCGCTACGGCATCCCTGTGCTGTCGACGCAGCCCTCTTCGTTCGAGCTGGCCCTTCCCGATGCCGACTCGTCGCTGCGCGCCTGGCTGAGAGCGGGGGCCGACAAAGGAATCCTGCGTCTTCCTCCCGCGGCGTCGCCCCGCAGTGCGCTTCGTGCGATCGCAGCGGCTGTTCGTTCCGCTCAGATCGCTGAACCCATCGCGATCGAGCTCGGCGACGAGGATCGCCTGAGCGTCGCGCGCGAAGCCATTCGCGTCTTTCGCGAAGGAGGTCTACCCATTCCGAGGGTGTTCGTCTCCGGACTCAACGAGCGCAGCGCCGTGGAGCTCCGGAGCGCCGATGCCCCGATCCACGGGGTGCTTCTTGCGGGCGACGCACCGGTCGTGGGTGCTCGAGTGGCGCAGTACGAACTCGTTGCCATCGAGGAACGCGAGCGCTGGGTGCCTCGTGCTTCGCCGCGCCAAACGGCCGTTGCACCCGGGCGCAAACTCGTCCTGCGCTACTTCGATGCTCAGGAACGTCCGGTAGCGGATGTTGCGCACCTGCCCAACGAACGTCTTCTCCACGCCCAGGGCGGCAGCTTCGTCGACGCGCGGACGGCTCGCACGCTGCGGCTGTCGGCCGCTTCGGGTGCCCCGCTGCGAGCGGGCGCCATGCGCGGCGGAAAGCGCGTCAGCCCCCCGGAAGCCTTGTTGGCCCTCCGCGAGCGAGCGGCCCGATCCGTGGCCTCTCTCTCGGAGGGGTGCAAGCGAATGAGCACCCCGATGGCCTATCCTTTCGGCATCAGTCCGCAGCTCGCCGCTTTGCGCCAGGAACTGCTCTCGTCCGGCGGACGCCCGGTCACGCCTTCTTGAGGTTGGCGAGCGCGAAGTCCCAGTTGACCAGGTGTTTGAGGAACGTCTCGACGTACTTGGGGCGAGCGTTTCGGTAGTCGATGTAATACGCGTGTTCCCACACGTCGACCGTGAGAAGGGGCTTTTGCCCATGCTTGAGAGGCAGATCGGCGTTCGAGGTCTTCGTGACCGCCAGCCGTCTGTCCGAGCCGAGCACCAGCCACGCCCATCCCGAACCGAACTGCGTCGTCGCTGCGGTCGTGAACTCCTCGGCGAACTTGTCGAACGACCCAAAGTCGCGGGCGATGGCCGCTTCGAGGTCCCGCGTCGGCACTCCCCCTCCCTGCGGCTTCATGCTGTGCCAGAAGAATGTGTGATTCCAAATTTGGGCGGCATTGTTGAACACGGCACCCTCGGCCGACGCGATGATGTCCTCAAGGCCCTTGTTTGCCTCGGGCTTGCCTTCGACGAGCTTGTTCAGGTTGGTGACGTACGCCTGATGGTGCTTGCCGTAGTGGAAGTCGAGCGTCTCGGCACTCAGGTGCGGCGAAAGCGCCGACTTTTCGTACGGCAGAGGCGGGAGGGAAAAGGCCATGGGTAATCTCCTTCTTGTTGGGCTCTGTCATGGGAACGATGGGGCCCGCTGTCAACGGGGCTCGGCCGGAGGCGTGCCCGCCGATGTTCCCCCGGGCACGGGCACGGGCACGGGCACGGGGAGAGGCGCGGCGCACATTGCCCTTGGCGCTCCGTGCGCTGGATTCAACCAAGTTGACAGTGACGCCGACTGGCTTGAAGCCGAGTTCTCACGAGCCAGCGCCGATCTCCCGCAAGAGACAGAACACGTCCACGGTAGCTAGCCGATACTGACCGGCCAACTCGAACCCGAATCTCTCGTAGTATCTTGCCGTGCTCATCCTGCTGGTTTCCAGGTAGCAGGGAAGATGCTGGCTATCGAGGTCGCGCAGCTTTTCCTCGACCATCCTCCGCGCGAACCCCTGCCCTTGCAGCGAGGGTTCCACTCCAATCATGTCCAGGAGGAAGTAGGGGCGGGAGAGCAACTCGGCCCGCGCGCGGCGCTTCGCTGCCGAGACTTGCATGAGTTTCGATGCAACGCCTCGGCCAACGCGCAGATACAGGCCGAGCAGGCCCGCCCGCAACGCGGTCAGACCAGAGATGTCCGTGCCTTCGGCACGAAACCAGATCGATACGCCTTCGATGCGTTCACTCGGGGCGAACACTTCGCCATTGGCCAGTCCCAGTCGAACCAGAAAGCGAAAGACCTCGGCGAGCCGGCGACTTCGCCCGGGCCTGTCTGGCATGACGTATTGAAAGATCGGATAGTCAGCAAACGACGCACTCAGTACGTCGGCGGCCTTGGCAACGTCGCTTGTCTGGATCGCGTACGCCATTGGCTGATCCCTGTCGATGGTACCCTTGGAGCACACGGGATGGCGCGTAGTCTCGCCGTGGAGCCGATCAACGGTAGTGGAAGCCGGGGGTTGTCTTTGTCGTTGTCGCTGACTGACGGCGACGGCGACCGCTACGGCAATGGCGACCGCGACATGAACGATTCCGAGCGAGTTCTGACTGCGCGCGACCGACCGAACGGTATGCCGAGCTGTCAGCGCCTCGACGTCTATCGCTGCGCGATCGATCTGCTCGCCATGACCGCAACGATGGAACTGCTGTCGATCCCGACGGCTTTGTACCCCTCATTTGACCGGAACCTCGCGCCAGCCGGGGCGACCGCTCGGTGATGCGGCGACCAAGGCGGCGCGAGATCCCAGTCCAAGTTGCGCTACACATTCAACATGAAATCGAAGCAACGGCGTGCGGGGTGCGACCGAAACGTTCTCGGTCTCGGTCGACGCTGACACCAAGCGCGCGCTGCGACAGCTCGCCGATGCCGAGATCGAGGGCAATCTCTCGGCGCTCGTGACCGACTTCGCGGAGGAGGCTTGGAGACGCATGGCTGCCGGCGCGTACTTGCGACTTTACGGGATACAGAAGCTTACGCAAGGCGAAGCTGAGACGCTCGAGGCGCAGATTCAACGGGAGCTCACAACGGCCCGTCCGCGACGCCCACGGCGCCGCGTCGCGTGATTCCACGATACGTCCTCGACTTCGGCGCCCTGATCGCCGCCGAGCGGGGCAATGAGCGTGCGGCGCGGTTCCTTCGCCTGGCCCATGTCGGCCGCGCGCGACTGTTACTCTCCTCACCGTTTGAGGTCGTCACGGATCGGGCTTTCCACTCCACATCGCAGCGAATCGAGTCGGCGGTGATTCACCCTAGCCTGTCGCCGCCGGTTTCCTGTTCACCAGCAGCTTCTCGATGAGGCCCTTCGAATACGTCGACAGCTCCCGGAACACGACGCCCATTCCCGGCGGGTCTGCTTCGACCCTTACGACTTCTCCGATGCCCTCGATGGTCTCGATGTCATCCATGATGACGGTGAAGCGCAGGTTCACGCGCGTTCCGACGGCGAGGGGTTGGGCCGACTTGATGAAGACCCCCGTTCGCGAAATGTTCGTCACGTACTCCTGGATGAACGCGTCGAATGACTCGAATTCCTTGTTGATCGTGACCCGTTCTCCGGCCCGCTTGTCGCCCATGTCGCTATCGGTCATTTGCATCCCCGGGGGTTGGGCGGCTCATTTGCCCAACAAGTCAAACTGCTCGAGGTGGTATTCGTTGCGCGCCGTGACCTGGATTCTCCTCATGTATCGGCTCTCGGCCTCGGTGACGGTCTGCTTCTCGCTGCCCGTGAGGATGTCCGCAACGGCCGGGTGACAATTCACAGCCACCGTGTACCCGGGGAGGTCGTGGCGCTTGCGCCGAATTTCCCTGAGAATCTCGAACGCCACGGTCTCCTTGGACTGAAGATGGCCGGTGCCGTCGCAATAGAAACAGGGTTCGTGAAGCAGGCGCCCGAGGCTCTCGCGCGTGCGTTTTCGCGTCATCTCGATGAGGCCGAGTTCGGAGATACGGTTCAGCGTGGTCTTGGCCTTGTCGCGCTGGAGCAGATCTTCGAGCGTCTTTCGCACCTTCTCTCGGTTCGTCGGTTTCTCCATGTCGATGAGGTCAAGGACCACGAGCCCTCCGATGTTGCGAAAGCGCAGCTGGTAGGCGATCTCGTGCACCGCCTCGAGGTTCGTCTTGAGGATCGTTTCCTCCATGTCCTTCGACCCCTTGCCGACGTAGCGACCGGTATTCACGTCGATCGCCGTCAGGGCTTCGGCCTCGTCGATGATGAGATATCCGCCGCTCGGGAGAGGGACTTTGCGGGACAGCGCTCGCGCGATTTCGTCTTCGATCCCGTAAGCATCGAAGATGGGCTCATCTTCATTGAAGAACACGACATCCTTGAGCCGCTCCGGGACGAACATCTCGACGAATCGGCATAGCCGGTCGTATTGAGCGCGGTCGTCGATGACGATCTGGTCGACGTCATCGGTGAATAGATCCCGCGCCGTCTTGAGCACGATGTCGAGTTCGCTGTAGAGCATCGTCGGGGCTTTGGCCCCTTCGCGATGCTTGGCGACTTCGCCCCAGAGGCGAACGAGATATCCGACGTCGTGTTTGAGCTGCTTCTTGGTCAGCCCCTCCGCCACGGTGCGAACGATGAGCCCACCGCTCGGCGGTTTCATGCCCTCGATGGTGTCGCGAAGCCGAGCCCGCTCCTTGTCGTTGCCGATGCGCTTGCTCACCCCCACGTGATCGAGCGTCGGCAGGTAGACGACATAACGGCCTGGCAGCGAAATGTGGCTCGAGCAGCGCGCTCCCTTGGTCCCGATGGGCTCCTTGGTGATCTGAACGATGATCTCCTGGCCCTCCTTGACCACATCGCGAATCGGCGTCGACTTCGATAGCCGACCCGTCGCAGGAGCACTGGGACGCGGACGGCGTTCGCGCGCCGGCTCGTGCGCGGGACGTCCGCGGCCCCCGCGGTCGCGTCCACCCCGTCCACGTCGGTGATGCCGTTTGTCGGTGCCACGAGCCTCGTGGACGGTGTTGTCAGCACGTGCGAAAGGTTTTGGAGGCGGAACTCCCGGGTCGCTCACGGTGAAGCCCGGCAGATCGGGGTCGTCAAACAGGGCGAGTTCCGGGTCGCGGCTCGGGGTCGCCACCTCGATGCGAGTGCCCGAGAAGGCGCCCGGAGCCGGATCGGGCTCGAAGTAGATGCCCGGATCGGTCGTCGGCTCGTCGCCATCGTTCGCATCTTCGTCATTCGGCTGCGATGCCGCGAGAGGGCGGTCGTCGCCGTTGCCGTCTTCGACTCCTTCGTCGCGGGGTGGACCGCCGACCAACGTGTCTTCTTCCGCCTCATCGGAAGCATCGGCACTCTCTTCGTCAGTGCCCGCATCATCTGCGCTGGCTTCGTCGACGCCCAACTCATCGCCGGGCACTCCGTCGGCTCCCGACTCATCGGCCCTCGATTCGTCTCCTGATTCGGGTGCCACGGGGGCGTCGCTTTCCGAGTCGGATTCGCTCGGGGCAACGTCGCCCGCAGCCGCTGCGCCGCCCCCATCGAGAGCGTGCTTGCGACCCCCCGCAAGATACGTTTCAAAATCGTCCGGACGAATCAGGTCCTCGACGTGGAGGAACGCGGCTCGTTCGAGACCGATATCGACGAACGCCGCCTGCAGCCCGGGCAGGACGCGTGTGACCTTGCCGAGGCAGATGTCGCCGACGGTGCCCCCGCGAGGTTGGGAGCCACTGCGTTCGATGTGGAGTTCAGCGATGATGCCGCCCTCGATGAGGGCAACGCGGGTTTCGGCGATCTCGCATGAGATGACGAGGATGTTCTTGGCCATTCGGAGTGGGACCTTCCCGCTCGCGGAAACGAATCGCGCCAGTACGACATTGCGCGCAAACTCCTGCCGGGACGTTGTCGTTCACCGGGCAGGTGCAGGCGCAAACCGGAGCAGTGCAAGTCGTTGCCTCGGGCGACGCCGAGCCCATCGCACGGACCCCCAATGAGTCGATAGTGCGCGGGCAGCGGCGGCAGTTGAGACCTGCGCACGCGGGCTCATTCCAAGCCCGGCGGGCGCGAAATCTGTCGGGGCGAGCTTGGTCCTGATCAATAGGACCGGGAGCGCGTTCCCTGGTCCCTTGGGTTAGCGGAAACTTTGCGCTCTGACCAGTCCCAAGATGGACGGAAGCTCCTGCGCGACTCTCCTGGCGGTGAGGGCAAAGGCCCTGCCACACGCTTCCACGCTACCGTTGCTCCCTTCCGGGCCTGGCGGGTTTCACGCTTCCACGTCGACAGGGCCACACATAGGTGCAGTCGCTGCAGTCGCGACCTCGTCGCAACGAGGAATGGCTTAGCCTCGCCGTCGCGCTCCGTCGAGGAAAAACTCCGGAGACCCGTGGTGTTTCGATCCCGAGCCGGGGGAATCCTGGCGTGCAAAGGAGATTCTCGCGCGGTCACGAGGCCATGGAAAGAAGAAAGGATGGTAGGAGAAGGACCGCGGTCGACCTCGATGAGTCCTCTGGTTGAGATTGTCATCATTGCGCGGAGAGAGCTCTGGCGTGGCACGCGCAGCCTCAAGGGCGTTCTCGTCGGTGTGTTGACCATGCTTGGGGCCCTGCTCACGTCGCTCGTCTGCGTCTGGATCGAGGGCGCCAGTCGCTCGAGCGCCCTGTCGGCGGACCAGTTCATCGATCTGAAACGACAGGCGCTGGAGCGGGCCACCGGGAGCGCGACGTTGTCTGAGTACCTTGCGCGGAGTCCGACCTCGCTGTTTTTCTTCCTCGAGGCGACTGTGTGGCTCGTGCCGAATCTCGTTGTGCTCCTCGGCTTCGATGCCATCGCCAGCGAGCTCCAGAGTCGCAGCGTGCGCTACTGGACCGTTCGCGTGCGGCGCTCGTCGTACTTCATGGGCAAGCTGTTCGGACTTTGGGCGACCGTGGGCGTGGTTGCCCTCGCGATGAATGCGATCGCAGGGATCGTCGTTCTCGGGCGCGGGTACGTGAGCGTGGGAGATCTGCTGGTCTGGGGCTTCCGATTCTGGGCCGTCGCATTCGCGATCGCTGGGGCGTGGTGCGCACTCGCTATTCTCGTGAGCGCGTGTTTCCGGTCTCCCATGCTTTCTCTGCTCTCGACCGCAGGCGTCTTCTGGGCTCTCGGCATCTTCGGCGTCGTCGCTGCCACCGCGCGCAGAAGCGATGCGCTTACGAGAGGCGTGATGCGGGAAATGAGTTGGCACGAGTACCTCTATCCCAACGCGTACGACATTCCTCTCCTCTCGCCCGAGCGCGGGAAGTGCCTGGCCGCGTTGGGGATTCTCGTCGTGCTCATCGCCGCCGTGGCAGCGCTCGGCGCGGCGCTTTTTCAGCGCAGGGACATATGACAGGGGATCTACCGCAAGACGCGACGATTATCGACGAGGGGGGCGCTTCGCCGTCCCCCTCGAGCTCCCGCGTCGATCCGGGCCGGGCGGCGATCCGTCTGACCGGTCTGACGAAGCGCTTCGGGCTCAAGGTCGCGGTGGACAACGTGTCGCTCACGGTGGAGCGAGGGTCGGCCTTCGGACTCATCGGACCGAACGGGGCGGGCAAGACGACGACGTTCTCCGTGGTCGCTGGCTACCTGCGACCGACAAGCGGTTCGGTCGAGGTGCTCGGATTGCCGCCGACCGCCGTCGATTCGCTGCGCGGACGCCTCGGAGTGCTGCCGCAAGACGCGGGGCTCCCGGCGAACGAACCTGTCGGCGAATTCCTCGTCCACCTGGCACGGCTGCAGGGCATTTCGGGCCAGAAGGCCGTAGCGATGGCGTACGATGCATTGGCAGACGTCGCCGGCACGCCGTGGTGGCGACAGCGATGCGGGAGCCTCTCGCATGGGATGGCAAAGCGCGTCGGGCTTGCGCAGGCATTTCTCGGGCAGCCGGAGGTCGTTTTGCTCGACGAGCCGACTGCGGGGCTCGACCCTCGCATCGCCTTCGACATGCGCCAGTACATCAAGGCGAAGAGAGGCAAGACTGCGATCGTCATTTCGAGTCACAATCTGCAGGAGCTCGAGGAACTCTGCGATGCGGCGGCCATTCTCGATCGCGGTCGGATCGTGGTGGCGGGGGCGATGGCCGACCTGACGGCGTCGAACGAAGAAGTCCGTGTGGTCGTCGGACAGGGGTCGCGAAGAGGAACGGAAGCGGGGACTGTTCCGATGCAAGCACTGCGCGACATTCCCGACGTTCGAGCGATGGATTTCGATGACGAAGCCCTCGTTCTCACGGTGGCGTTCGACCGCACCCGAGCGGACGCTGAGACGATCATCGGCCGCGTGCTGACCGTGCTCCTCGGCAATCAGGTTAGGATCAGCGGAGTCGTGAAGGGACGCGGGCTCGAGCAGCGGGTGAGGGATTTAACGTAGCGGTGAGCACGCGGCGAGGGCGGAGGCGTCTGTCAGCGTTGGCCGTGCACGAAGAACAACTTGCCCACGCGGTCGATGTGCTCGAGCAACGGCCGATGCTTGATGCAGGGATAGGCCTGCACGTCAAACTGGTAGGGGAGGGGCAGCTCATCGAGCTCCCCGGCGACGCGTGATGCCAGGGCAGCGTCGACGTCACCGAAGATTGCGAAGTCGACGTCGGACTCGGGAGAGAAGGTTCCCTTGGCCCGCGAACCGAAGACGCGCACCTCCGCGATTCTGTCGTGTCTCTCGAAAACTGCCCGCATCAGTCGCGAGGCTCGCTCATCCAGGCCGAATTCGTTCACGGGCTCTGTTCTCGAAAGAATGTGTGAAGCTGCTCGATGGCTGGCAAGTAGCGGACGGAGATCTCGCGCAGCCCGGCGGCAAGCGCGGTCTCATCGTACTTGTGCGCGAGCAGATTCCTCGTTTCCAGCATGTCGATCCAGAGTTGCCCATCCGGAATCAATCGCGCCGCGAAGGCGGCCTTGATCACAGCCTTCGGCGTGACCGGAATGATCTTCAGACCGGTGTCTTCGAGGAAGTCCTTCAAGGTCTTCCAGGCGAGCTCCACGGTGAGCTCGAAGCGTTTGACAGTGCCTTCCTTCTCGAGGTCGTTGAGAGAGTCTGGACCGTTCTTCAGGGCGTCACTTAGAAGCACGACCGCCCTGGCGAAGTTGTCGGCGCGCTGTTTCCACCGGGTGTCGACGCTCATGAATGGCTGCTCACGACTTGATGGTGACAAGCGTACCGCGGCCTTCACAACGGCGGCAAATCGGGAGGCGGAGAGTCGAAGTGCTTTGAGAAGCCGACAATCACCTCCGCGAGGGCTGCGTCTCGAACTTGCGCAGGTCTGGATTCATGGGAGCCCATGGCTGCGCGAAAGCCGTGTAGACATCCATCGTCGGCTTGAATCCGCTCGGGTCGTCCAGACTCGCGGCGGGCACGCCTACCGCGTCGGGCACTCGAGCGAGGCGGGTCATCACCGGAGAGCCGCAATGGCCACAGAAGCAGCGCGTGATTTCGTAGCCGCTGTCGCCCTGGGTTACGTATTGCGTGGGCTCACCCAGCGTCAGAGCGAACGCTTCGGCGGGCACGATCATCGCCGACATGCAGGCGGAACCCGTGTAGCGTTGGCACGCGCGACAGTGGCAATTGAATGCGGCGCGCGGCGGCGCGGTGACTTGGTAGCGCACGCGCCCGCAGGCGCAACCGCCCGTGTACATTCCCATGAAGGGCTCTGACATCACGACCTCCTCATTGTGTCGGTCCGTTCGATGAACGCATGGGGCCGTCGGTGTCGGGACGTCGCGCGGAGAACATGGTGTTGCCTCCCCCGCGCGATGCGATCGAATGCGGCACCGCGGTCATGGCTGGCGCAGATTGGCACACGCGATGGATCGTCCGCCTCGGATTTCTTCTTCGGGCGATTGGCCCAATCAGTGCTTTCATGCGCGCTGCACGAGATGGAACACCCCAATCGACGCGAAGTCGATGTGCCGCCGCAACGCGGGTGCCCGGAGCTCCTATGATCGGAATCGCGGCACTCAAACGTATTTGGCCCGGCCCGCGAACGTGGACGTCTCTGTTGGTCGCGGGCATGACAGTCCTCCTCGCGCTGGTCGCTTACCTCGACCCAGTTCTCCACGCGGGACCGAACGACTTCTGTTCATTCTACTACGCAGGAAGAGCAGCAGCGCGCCACGCAGACCTGTACAATACTCCCGGGCTACGAGACTTGGCAGCGGCCGATCCCGACCGGGTCTGGGTCTATCCGTACCTCTATCCTCCGTTTCTTGCCTACGCCATGCGGGCCTTCGGCGCGATGCCGCTTCACGCGGTTCACTCGATTTGGATCAAGGCCCTTGTGGGTTCGACTGCCGTCATCGGCTTCATCACCTGCGCGTTTCATAGACAGTGGCGCAACGATGACATGAATCCTCGCCACTCGATTTTGATGTCGATCGCCATCGCGGCCATTTGCGTCTACGCGCTGCCGATTGGCGATAACTTCAAGATGGGCCAGGTCAACTTGTTCGTGACCGCGTTCGTGGCGATTTCGTGTGCATGCTTTTTCAGAGCGCGGCATGGGCTAGCAGGCGCCCTCTTGGCGCCAGCCGTCTTGATCAAACTTACGCCACTGGTCTTCGTCCTCTTCTTCGTGGCTCGACGCTCGCTGCGCGCGCTAGGAGGCTTTGTGCTGTGCGCGGGCGCACTCGTCGGCATTACGCTGCGGCTCGGAGCCGCGTCGGCTTGGCTCAATTATATCCGTCACCTTCCCAAGGTGGGCTACGGACACGAGATTTCGGATCTATTTCCGATTTCATCCATATGCAACTTCTCAGTGTCCGGAGAGTTGGTGCGCCTCGGGATTAGTCGCCCCGAAGGTTCGGCAAGCCTATCGATGCTCGTCCCGATCGTTTGCCTCGTGACATCGTTCGCGTGCGCGTTCAGGGCGCGCGGACGCCGAGAGGAGGCGCTGGCCCTTGCGCTGTTTTCACCGATCATGATCCTGGCCGCGCCGCTGAACTACCGTCATCACGTCGTGTTCCTTCTCCCGTCCGCGGTGATCTGGCTGATTTGGGCTTGGGTCGAGGGAAAGACGGTCGTGTTCTGTTTCTTGGTTTTTCTGCTGACCATTGGAGGTATCGACTGGCCGGCACTCTACGATAGCTTGCCGCTCCCGCTATCTGCGACAACCTTCAAAGCAATCAATCTCTATGCCATCATAGCCCTCTGGGGGATTGGCGTCGGCGCCTGGGTGTTCAGAGGTCCGTCCGTGGGAGCTCTAGGAATCCCCGCTCCTAGCAAAGACCTCCGCTTCGACCGATCTGCGGTTGCAGACGAGCGTTAACATCACTCCGCCACCACGCACTCCGTCGTCCGCTCTCCTCCTTCTGTTTTCACGGGCCCGGTGTCGATACCCCCGTCTTCTTTACCGAGGAGTTCCTCGAGAGTGCCATTGAACTCGTCGATGTCGACGGGACCCTCGATTCCCGCGACGGTGCCTGTGCTGGACGTCTGCCAAAACCGCCAATTGGACCAACCACCGGGCATTGCCGGACACCCGACGTCCCAGTTCGCCACCCAGAGCGGATACTCGGCGAAGCCGGTTCCGAGTAGCGGGGAGGTGGCGGCGTTCGTATAGAGAATGGGCACACGCCCCGTGAGTTGCTCCGCCGCGTGGAGCCACAGGCGGACCTGCGATTGCACCGTGTCGCTCGACTGTCCGTCGGCCGTTTCGATATCGATGGCCACACCCAGGTCAGACACCTCGAGCCCGCCCGCGAGCTCGATGAGTTGTACCATGAGCTCCGCTTGGGCCGTCGCGTCCTCTCCAGCGCGGAAGAACTGGTACGCACCGCGCAAGACGCCAGCACGCTTTATCGCGCGCCAGTTATGGGCGAAGTGGCCGTCTATGTCCCCGGCTCCGTCGCTCACTCGCGCAAAGGCGAAGGCGACGCCGTCCCCCGCCGACAGCGCCCAGTCGATGGAACCCTGATAGCTCGACACATCGATTCCCCTCACGACGCCGGGTCCTGGACACGCAGTCAGCCCTAAGCCTTCGGCCGCACAGCGCTCGGCCGTGGGTGACCATGAGCAACCGGCGAGCAAGAGCACCGCACCGGCGAGAAGCAACCGCTCCATGGACGCCCCGTCGGAGCGTCATCGGTGGTAGTTGCGCGGTCGGTTGGGCGCTGTAACTACTTCTTGTCGATGCTGTGGCAACCGCCGCACCCGAAGCCCTTCTGGGTCTTCGGATCGTACGGGGGCTCGCCCATCGCGGAGGCCATCTCGGGCACCACGCTTTCCGCCATGAACTTCGAGATCTCGGGCTTGTCCGCGAACGCCAACAGCTTGCCGTCCTTCAAGGCGAGCTTGGGCAAGAAGTCGTGCGGATTCTTGTAAGCAGGTCCGTGGCAGGTCTTGCAGCTGAAATCGGCGTAGTGGGCACCGTCGTGGGCCTTGAAAACCTTCCCGAGTCGCGGCGCGACATTCTTCTTCATGAAGGCGATTTGCCTGTCTTTCGGCCAGTCGTTGCTCCACACATCGCCTCCCGGCGCCGGAGACGCAGCTGCCGTCTCTGCACTCGGCACAGCGGAAGCGGCCGCCGGGACTGGAGAAGCGGAGGCCTCCGGTGCTGGTGACGAGGGCGCGACCGCCGATGCAGGCGCCGCGCCGCACGCGGCCGCGAATGCGAGGAGCAAGCTCAGGGACAGGGCCAGGTGGGCGCGATCGATTGCCATAGAGCTTTCCTTACCACGGTCGCGCTTGAAGGTGGAGAACGCTTTAGTCCCGCCGAATGAGAGTGCCGACGCCACGGTCGGTAAAGAGCTCGGCAATGACGGAGTGTGCGGTGCGACCGTCGATGATGTGTACGCTCTCGACTCCCCCTTCGATCGCCCGGAGGATGCTTTTGGCCTTGGCGACCATGCCCCCCTTGATCGTTCCGTCTTCTATCTTGGCCACGAGTTCCGCGGCGCCGATCTGGCTGACCAGTTCTCCGTTCACGAGGATGCCGGGGACGTCGGTCAAGTAGATGAGCTTGTACGCATGAAGGGCAATCGCAATCTCTGCGGCAGCCGAATCTGCATTGATGTTGTAGCCCTCGCCGTCTTCGCCCAGACCCACCGGCGAGACGACCGGCACGTATCGTTTGTCCAGCAGGACCTCGAGAAGCTCGTGATTGACATGCGTCACTTCGCCGACCATTCCCAGATCGCGTTCCGTGACAAGCTTGCGTGCACGGAGCAGCCCTGCGTCCTTGCCAGACACTCCGACCGCATGCGCGCTCGACTGATTGAGCAGGGACACGATCTCGGTGTTGACCTTGCCCGTCAGGACCATCTCGACGACCTTGACGTCTTCGCGGGCCGTCACCCGCACGCCGTCGATGAACTCGCTCTTGCCACGCCCCAGGATCTCCATCGTCTGGGTGATCTCGGGCCCGCCGCCGTGAACAATCACGGGTAGAAGGCCGGCACTGCGCAATAGATTGATGTCGTTGGCGAAGCTCGCTTTGAGCGAGTCCTTCACCATCGCGGCGCCTCCGTACTTGATGACGGCCCGCTTGTTCGTGAAGCGAGCGATGTAGCTCAGGGCTTCGACGAGCAGGGCGTGCTTGAATCCGGGACTGTAGTTCGTCAGCCGGCCGTCGCGCGCGACGGTGCCATCGGGCGAGGCATGCGTCTGACTCGTATAGTCCGCGTTGACCTTCACGTAGTCGTAGGACATGTCGCAGCCGTAGGCCGTCGCTGCATCGCTGCCTTCCGTCAGGGCGACGACGACGACGACGTGGGGCTCCCGCATTTTCGCGCGCAGCGCAGCGGCGTCTACGGTCGTCGGCTCGCCGTCCCCGTAGACGCACGTTCCCTGGACGCTCACGCTCGCCTGCGTCGGATCGATGGGCCATTTTCGGGTCCCTACGCGCGCGCCCACGGCCGCGAGCACGCGTCCCCAGTTCGGGTCAGCGCCAAAGATCGATGCTTTCACCAGGTTCGATCCCACGACCGCACGCGCGAGGTCCCGAGCCATCTCGACGTCCGGTGCTCCCTGAACGCGAACCTCGAGCAGCTTCGTGGCCCCGTCGCCGTCTTCGGCGATTTGACGGGCCAGGTCGACGCAGACAGTTTCCAGTGCGCCGGCGAAGGCGTCGTATTCGGGCGAGCCTTCCTCGATGGGCGAGTTGCCGGCAAGGCCGTTGGCCATCGCGATCACGGCATCGTTGGTGCTCATGTCACCGTCGACGTTGAGCATGTCGAAACTCTGGCGCACCGCACGCCGCAAGGCCTTGTCGAGCACTGGAGGAGTGACCGCGGCGTCAGTCGTCAGGAACGCGAGCACCGTCGCAAGCTCCGGAGCGACCATTCCACTTCCCTTCGCAAAGGCGGCGATCGAGACATCCGCGGCACCAACCTTGAGGGAGTGGCTCGACAGTTTCGGACGCGTGTCCGTCGTCATGATCGCAGCTGCTGCAAGCTCGATGGCGGAACCTCGGGAGGCAGCGAGCTGCGGTGCGGCACTGACGAGCTTCTGGACTGGCAATCGCACGCCTAGAACGCCGGTCGATGCCCCAAGGACGGCGTCCGGGTCCACGTCCAGAGCGCGGGCGACCGCGGAGCACACGTCGCGGCAGTCTGTGTCCCCAGTCGGTCCAACGAGGGCGTTCGCGTTGCCGCTATTGGCGACGATCGCACGCACGCCGCGCGCGGGAAGGCGGCCAGCGGCATCGCGAATCGGGGCTGCACGGGCCGCGTTCACGGTGAAGCACCCTGCGGCCGAGCATGCGACCTCGCTGAAGACTAGCGCAAGATCGCTCCGCGCTGCCTTGATGCCGGAATGGATGCCGGCGTAGCTGAAGCCTCGGGGAATCTTCACTTCGACACTCCGCCCGTCTCTTGAACGGCGATGGTGGAGAGGTCACCCCTGGCGCCGGAGTGTTCCGGGGGCGCTGTGGGGCGACCTGGTCATGGTGCGGTGCGATCTACCCCAAAATGCAGGGGGGTGCAGCCTTCGATGTGGCAAACGGTAAGCCCGGCGGGCGACGCTTGTTTCGGACCGGCGTTTGCAAGGCGAACGGGCTATGATCAAGTACGTGAAGCGACTGCTGCCCGTGGCGGTGCTGGTTTGCTCCCTCAGCGGAGGTTCTCGAGCTCAAGCCCAAACGCCCGAGCCCGGCGCCATGCCTCGCGTTCCGGGACCAGGTCGGAGCCTACCGACCACCGCTGCCGCGCGATTGTACGAACACGTGCGGAGAAGCGTCGTTTTGCTCGAGCGCTCTGGGTTTCCCCCTGCGATCGGGACTGTCTTGGGGGGCGATGGCCGCATATTGACTGCCATGTCACCCCTTGGCGGTGCAGAGATGCTTTCTGTTCGCTACTCGGACGGAACCACTGTTCGCGCTGTGATTGTCGACACCGACCCCGTGGCCGATCTAGCGCTCCTCAAGCCGGAGGCTGGTCGTGGTGGCGTGTGGACCGAGGGCCTCGCTGCAAGCGAGACGGACCCGGTCGGCATTCCGCTGCGGGCGATGCTGCCAGGACCGGGAGCGAGACTGAGCGTGTCCGAGGCCGTCGTACACCGTCGGGTCTCCGTCCGCGCACGCGACGGGGAGGCGCTGCCCGGACGGTTCGATGTCGAGGTGCGCGCGCCTGCGGTCGCAGGAGCTCCGCTACTGGATGGCACGGGAGGCGTCGTGTCCGTACTGACGCGAGCATGCTTCGAGCCCGACGCGCCCGCCACGGCCTCGGCCGGACAGACGGGCGGCGGACCCTTGGTTGCGACGAGTGGCGACGGCGCGTGTCGGCCAGTGGTCGTTGGAGCACCGGTGCGAGCCCTCCGAGCGTTCATCCTGAGAGCCGGGACGGGCGCGGCACGTCCCCAGAACTTGCGTGAAGCGGTGCCCACCGCTCCCGAGGCGGAACGGACCGTGGCCGCCAGAACCTCATCTCCGCCGTGGCTCGGCATCCGGGGGGAGGCCGACAAGGGGGCCGGTGGCGTCCGTGGAGTGCGGGTCGTGGCCATCGCCCCGTCCAGTCCCGCCGAGAAGGCCGGCCTCAAGGCGGGAGCAGACGTGATCGCGTCGGTGGACGGGCAGCCGGTCGACGCCCCGGAGAAGCTCGCCGAGATGATCGCCAGCCGGGCGGCCGGAGATACCATTCAGCTGGTCGTGCTATCCGGTGGCGAGATTCGAACGATCCAAGTCGTACTGATGAGACAGGAGTAAGGTAGCCTGTGGATCCGTATCCTGGTGGGCAGCCGTTCCGCCGTTGCTCCCATGATGCGCGTAGAACTTTACTACTGGACAGCGCGCATGCGACCTTGCGACGATTCTTGAGGCGCCGCTGGCGCGGTCAGAATACGAGAAAGGCGACCCGTGGGCGGACCGCTCCGAATTGAAGTTGCCGGCGAAACGAACGTCGGCATGAAGCGCACGCACAACGAGGACAACTTCTCGATCATCGAGGAGAGCGGTTTGTACATCGTTGCCGATGGCATGGGCGGGCATGCGTCCGGCGAGATCGCGAGCAAGATGGCGGTGGACGTCCTGCGCGAGTTCTTCGCCGCCACCGCAAGCGATCCGGAGCGAACGTGGCCGTACAAGATGGACCGCTCGAAGGGCTACGAGGAGAATCGCCTCATTACAGGCATCAAGCTCGCGAACCTCCGCATTTATGAGAGCGCTCAACGGGACGCCCGGCAACGCGGCATGGGCACGACGATTGTGGCGCTTTTCGCCGTCGAAGATGGTGTGTACTTGGCCCACGTCGGAGACTCGCGGGTCTATCGGTTGCGCGAAGGCCGACTCGAGCAGCTTACCGAAGACCACTCGCTGCTGAACGACTACATCAAAATGAAGCGCCTGACGCCCGAGGAGATCGCCAATTTCCCGCACAAAAACGTCATCGTGCGGGCGCTTGGCATGAAGGACACCGTAAAGGTCGACACGCGCCTCGAGCAGCCACGGGTCGGCGATGTGTATCTTCTGTGCTCCGATGGGCTTTCGGGTCCTGTCGTAGATGCCGATGTTCTGCGAATCTTGCTCGAGACGCCCGATTTGAGTCAGGCCGCCTCGCAGCTCATTGCGCGAGCCAACGATTGCGGAGGGCCCGACAACGTGACGGTGGTTCTTGCGCGCTGGATGCAGGGGTAGGGTCGGGGTGAGCTCGGTGGTTGCACGCGCCGCGCGGCGCGTCGTGTCGTCCTGTCGACAACCGGCGGCTGACCTTGCCTTGGCGACGATCGTTCTCGCCGGCATCGCGTGTGATGCTCATGCGCCGCCTCACGGCGTGGAAGAGACCTGCGCTTTCGCATGCGCGGCGAAGGCACCGGAATGTACTTTCGCCGAATGTCAGCGGGGGTGCAATCTGGCCCTGGACCGACTGGTCGAGGGTGAAACGTCGGGCGTGCTCACATGCGTCGTGAGGCAGATCGACTCGTGCGGGGACCGAGTCTGGGCGCATTGCGCCGCGCGCGTCGGTCCGTACGCCGATGGAGGACCTCCGCCTCCTGCGACGCAAGAGACTGACCCTCCTTAGAAGAGAAGGCCGGGGTGTCTCGGTGATGAGTCCAGAGAGCCGGCGCTACAAGCCCTTGTGCACGACGACAGGGCTAGGGGACGATTCGGGATTCGGGACGTCCACGACCCAGACGACAGAGCCTCCGTTTGGCTCGGTATCCACCGTCACCGAGTGGGATTCGGCCGCGTACGGCGAAAGGACGCCAATTCCGACGACATCCGTATTGGAGTCCACCTCGAGCGCAGTCCCATCGGAGAGCAGCGTGTCCGAGCCTACGACAAGGAGCCCAGTAGCGCTCACGAATCCTGGCATCTCGTCAACGCCGGTCCCGCCATCGAGTATGACAATGACCCCGCCCGCCTGGGCGAATGCGGTCAAGGATGCGGCCCAGGTCGCGCCGAGGGACGCCAAGGTTCCCGACGGCGCGTTCGGTTGGTCGTGAATGAGCAAGACATCGAGGGCACCGGCAGAGAGAGCGGCTGACACCGCAGCTTCGTCGCCAGTGCTCGTCAGGGCGAGCGTGCGCCCGACCTGCTGGGCAACGTCCTCTAGGATCGCGGAGGCGTGTGCGACCGCGGAAGGATTTGCGTACTCCTCGAAGCTGAGGACGCGCAGCGGATTCGCTCGAGGAATGAAGACCGCGTTGGACAGCACACGGGCCTGAGCCGTGTACGGGTCGGTCGAGTCGTAGTCGTGTCCGATGAACACAATGCCACCGGTCGCGATGCCGACGCAGGCCGAGTTCTCGCAGATCTGCGAGCTGCAAACGGTAGTGCAACCGCCACAGTGAGCGGGGTCGTTCGTAAGATCGACGCACTGCGAGCCGCAAGCTGTCAGACCGTTGTCACAGACCAGTGGCGGAAGGGCGTCCACGTTCCCACTGTCGTCCCCGACCGCGTCTCCGCCGTCGTCCCCGACCGCGTCTCCGCCGTCGTCCGCGACCGCGTCTCCGCCGTCGTCCCCGACCGCGTCTCCGCCGTCGTCCGCGACCGCGTCCCCGCCATCCGCCATCGCGTCCCCGATCGCGTCCACGACCACGTCTACGACCGCGTCCTTGGCTCCGCTGGCGTCTGGATTTCCATGCTCGTCCCCTCCCCCGTCTCGGTTCGCATCGGCGTCATCCGCAGAGAGTGCGTCCGCACTCCCGTCCGCGTCCGGCCCGCCGCAAGAGCCCTCGACACACGCGTTCCCGCCGGAACACACGTGGCCGCACGCCCCGCAGTTGTTCTGGTCGCTCGAAACTTCGATGCACTGTTCACCGCACTGGACGTACCCCGCTGCGCAGCTGCCGCCGACCAAGCTGTTGCCGAGCGCGCACGCTTGCGTGATCCCAACGACGCCGATCCAGAGAGGGAGGTAACGGATCGCCCAAGTGTGTCGCGGTGTCATGGCGTTACTCCCTCATGGCCGTCCCCAACGGTCGTCGGAACTCCGAAGGCGTCTCGCACCTGCATGATGTGGAATTCGACTCGTCGATTCTCGCGCCACTCTTTCTCACTGTGTCCCTCGGCGCGCGGGTGCGCCTTGCCGTACGCCTGGGTCGTCAGGCGGTCGGCGTCGACGCCGAAGTGGATCAACAAGCTTCGCACGGCCTCTGCCCGGTTGCGCGAAAGCTCCAGATTATACTCCTCGGATCCACGCTCGTCGGCATGGCCGCTGACGTCCACGACCTCGATGGCCGGGTTGCTCTGGATGAAGGCCGCGAGCTTCTCCAGAATCGACCACGACGCATGATGCACGTGGGCCTGGTCGGTATCGAAGAGGATTCTCTCGTCGTACTCGATTCTGTCGGCCACGACGCGCACTTCGTCTCCCGCTGGCGGGCAGCCGTTCGTTGCAGGGTCGTCCGTGTGGATCCCCGGCACATCCGGACAAGCGTCCTCGGCATCGATGATTCCGTCGTGGTCACGATCGGATGGAGGCGGAGGCGGAGGTTCTGGCGGGGGAGGCGGCGGAAGGGGCTTTGCAATCGGCGGGGCTACGCGAGGGGTGGGACGGTTGCTATCGAGCGAGACGTGAACGCCGATCGAAACGATGCGCGCGTCCTCCGGACGCAGGCTGTCCGAAGGCTGAACAATCTGGAAATAGCCAACGTACGGGCCAAAGTCCCATCGGTTGGCCACACGCCAGTCGTAGCCCGCGTGCGCATCGAAGCCGAAGCGGTCGAGCGATCCCGTCCGGACATACCCCGCCGCAGCATCGACCCAAGGACCTGCCACCGTTCCGAACGGGTGAAGACGCGCACCAATCAAGATCGACAGAGCCGTTCCGTCACCGTGGTCGAGGATCCGTGGATCCTCAGGCGCGCGAACTCTGGGGAGCCAAAGGCCTCCCGCCTCGGCCTCGATGCCGACGACCCGCCCCAACGGGAGCTCGCCAGCGAAGCGGGCTTCAGCACCCAGACCGTCTTCGTGGGCCTGAGGATTTGTCACAGCGTGGGCAGTACCGACCTCGGCATGCCAGCGCGGTGGGTCGGACAGGGCATCCTGGGGCCTGGCTGCCCACAGCCCGACGGCTACAGACAAGATCACGCGAAGGGGAAGCGAACGAAGCACGACATCCTGGTGGAACGGCTTGAAAGAAAGTTCTTGCAGGTTCTAGCGTCACTCGGGTCGTACATCCCCCGCTACGAGACCAAAGAGCGCATGGTCGAGCCAGCGTCCTTCACATCGTTCAGCCTCTCGAGCGATGCCCTCGAATCGGAAGCCTAGACGGCGAATGACACCGAGCGATCCGAAGTTGCCGGTCGCCGCGGCCACACGAATTCGGTGCACGCTCAGGCGCTTGAACGCCCAATGAACGAGCGCTCCGGCCGCTTCCGTCATGAATCCCTGCCGCACGCCATCGAGACGGAGCCAGTACCCAAGGTCCGCACTCAGGTGAAGGTGCGCCATCGACTCAAGGCCGACGACGCCGAGAAAGCGCGAACTGGAGCGTTCTCGAATGCTGAAGCGCAGGGCTCGCGCGTGATCCCAGTCGCTCGCGCTCGCCTCGCAGTATCGCCAACTCGCGTCAACGTCGGTGTTGAACGGCACCCACGGGAGCCATTTCTCTAGGTGCGCACGGGACGAGTCCACGGCACTCCAAAGGTCGGGCGCGTCGGCTGGTTCCACCGGAAGCAGGACGAGACGTTGAGTCGTCAGAGGACGATGGCGAAGCTCGGTGCGAGGCGGGACGACCAGCATGCTCTTGTGGGGAGGGTACGGTGTCCCAGTCTGCGCCGTTCGGGAAAGGGAGCGGCGTAGTGCGCCGCGAGCGCTTGGGATCTCTACAGACTAGCTCCGCTTCTTGTGCGAGGGATACGCGGCGACAAGCTCCTTGTTCGGGCGCGCGACCCGTTCGAGCGGGCTGGTGACGAGATCGCGGTCGTCAGACGCGTCGAAGTACAGGGCTTCGCCCGGCCGCGGCTCGCCCGGGTTCGCGGAGATACCACCACTCGGAAAGAACCTGAGCCCTCCCCGCAATCGACGTCGAAGAGCGAGGTGGCCATGCAAGAACTCTCCGGTGCGTCGATCCCGCACAGCGACGCAGAAGCCATCGCGAAAGTGGTACTCGGTGTTGCGCGTGACGTAGACGCGATGACGGCGGCGTTCCGGACCCGCATACTCGCGTCCATCCTGGCGGGCGGCGTGAGCGGTGCTCGATTCGCTGTTCATGGAGGTCATCGATGCTACCAGCGAGGCTCCTGGGCCAAGTTTCGGGAGTCGCGAAGGAATCCGTTCTACCCGAGAGCCGCGATCGCATTCTCGAGCTCACTTGCGGCGTGCGCGTCACCCCGCGCACGAGCCGCGTCGATGCCCGCGATGAACCACTCGCGTGCGCCGTCGGTCCGACCGAGATGGTCGAGCATCAGCCCACACATCAAATACATGGGGACGTAGGTCGGCGTTCGCGCACGAAGGGCTTCAAACGCTGCAAGGGCCTCGTCGTAGCGTTCGAGCGACCGGTACTCCATCGCGAGCCCGTAGCCAACCATGGGGTCTTCGCTCGACGATGCCATCGAGAGCAAGAACTCGAGCCGCTTGCTGGTCTTGACCATTCCCGCGCAATATCACGGGTGAAGCGATGGAGTATGATTGGAGTCATGCCCGAGTGCCCTGCCTGCGGTGGCGATCGGCCCCAGCCGGACATCCCATGTTCGAGCTGCGGGGCCGCCGCGTCTGGCAAGAGCGACGCCGAAGGCATCTCGGGGAAGCCATCCGAGAGCTTTGTCGTCCCTGAGCTCGACATTCCGCGTGCCCCACCGCCGACCGGTCGAGTATCGCCCCGTGCTCAGGAACCCGAGGTGTCGATCGAGCTCGCGGTCGATGCGAATGCGCTCGTTCGGGAGCGTTGCCCGGCCGTTCCCTCGGTGGGTGACCTTGTTTTCGATGCCAAGCTGCTGGCGGACTTCGGCGAGCCCGCCAAGAGCTGGTTGCTCTGGCCGCTCTACGCGTTGCGCGTCCTTAGACGTCGGCGTGAATTGAGGCGGGCCCTGGTGGTGCGCCGTGATGAAGCCGCACGCACCGCGAAGGAGGTAGACGACGCTCTCGTGGCCATCGCGGAGCAGACTCGCTGCATCGTTCAGGGAGTGCCTTCATTCCAGGGCGTGACAGACGACCTCGTGCACGCGGAGGAGCTTTTGCGTTCGCGGGACCAAGTGTTTGCAGCTGAGCAAGATGCGCAGAATGCGAGGCTCGCCCAGTTCGATGCACGCCTGCGTGCTCTCGAGGAAGAGCTCGCAAGAGTTCAGGGCGAGGAGCGAGAGATCACTGCAGAACTGGCCTCGGCCCAGGCGGCGGTCGTTCGCGAAGAGGCTGCCCGCAAGCGTGCGGTGATTCGCTCGGTGGACGCTGAACGGTCTGGCGGATGACCCCATGGGAATCGCTCAGGAGAAACTCGTCATCGAACGCGCGCGGGCCCGCATCGGAACCGTGCTGAAGGAGAAGTGGACGCTCGACGGATTGCTCGGCGTCGGGGGAATGGCCGCTGTGTACTCAGCGACACACCGAAACGGCAAGCGCGTCGCCGTGAAGGTGCTGCGCGACGAGTTCAGCCACGATGAACAGGTGCGCACTCGGTTCTTGCGAGAGGGCTACGCGGCGAACGCGTTGCAGGACGAGGGCGCCGTCAGCGTCCTGGACGACGACATCGCGACGGACGGATCTGCGTTCATCGTGATGGAGCTCCTCGAGGGCGAAACGCTCGAGGCGCGGTGGGAGCGTGCGGGACGGCGCCTCCCACTCCTCGACCTGCTCGCCTACGTTGACGCGCTGCTCAGGGTGCTGGCCTGCGCTCATGGTCGCAACGTCGTGCATCGCGACATCAAGCCGGACAATCTCTTCGTCACGCGCAGCGGCGCGCTCAAAGTTCTCGACTTCGGAATCGCCAAGGTTTTCGAGGCGGAACAGGCAGGCTTCACGTCGACTCGGGTGGGCACGATAATGGGTACACCGGCGTACATGGCGCCGGAGCAAGCACGGGCGCGTTGGGACGAGGTCGATGGGCGCACCGACCTTTGGGCCGTCGGAGCGACGATGTTTATGCTCCTGAGTGGTCGCCACGTTCATCAAGCGGAATCGGGAACGGATCAGCTCATCAAGAACGCGACGTGTCCCGCTCCGCCGTTGCAATCCGTGTCTCCCGACGTCCCCCCCGTGGTCGCGGCCATCGTTGATCGAGCTCTTGCCTTCGAGCGCAATGCGCGGTGGACCGATGCAACCGTCATGCGATCCGCGGTCCGGGGTGCGATCGAGGCTCTCGGAGGTGCTTCCAATCTTGCCTTGGATTCGTCAACACGGCGATCGTCCTTGTCCGCGAATGAAGTCGGAACCGGCGACGCTCCGTCCCACGTTACGGAAGTCACTGCGGCGGACACCGCACCGCCATCGGTGGGACTCGCAGCGGTGCAAGCGACCTCGACGTCGGTGGATGAAGAGGGGCGCGAGACCGATCTGTCGAGGCTTCGGGCTGTGCTCGCCGACGTTCAAAACCGTCTCGCCGCCGCGAAGGCGCGCGTCGCAGCATCCCAGGCCACTGTCGACGCAGCGCGCCGGGAGCGCCGATCCCTCGCACACTGGTTTCAGCGACAGGCTGGCACTCGCACTGCAGCTGTCGAGGAGGCTCGCGCACAGACTCGGCGATGCAGCATCGCTCTCGCGCGCAAGGCGCAAGCCGAACCGATTCTGTTCGCCGCGGACGTGAGGTCGGCCTTCAGCGATCTGTCCACCCTCGAGAACGCCGCCGCGTCTGCGGCTCGCGATGTGACGGTTCACGAAGCTGCCCTGACGGTCTACAACCCCCATGCGGTGCGCGTGGGGATAGTCACAATGGTGGTGTTCGTCGTGCTTCTCGCGGCCTGTCCTCTGGCCTGGCGAGTCCTGCACACCAGCGTGCTTCCAGCGCTGCTGAGTCTCGGTCGTTAGCTTTTCAGCGGCTACGTCGCAAGCGCCGAGTCCGCGGTCACGTCGTCGATCGCGCCCGCCTCGCGGAGTGCAGAAATGGCAACGGCGAACGTCTGCATGCCATAGGGGTGTTGGCCCTTCTCCATGAGCAGCTTCAGGGGTGGATTGTGCTCCGGACTGCGGATGGTCTCGCGAATGGACTGGGACGCCACGAGTACCTCGGCGGCGAGTACCAGTCCCTGACCGTCGACTCGGGGAAGAAGCCGCTGGGCGATGATGCCTTGGAGACAGCTTGCAATGCGGACTCTATTCTCGCCGACGTCGCCTTTCATGAGGGCGAGCATTCGATTGACCGTACGGGCTGCATCGCTCGTGTGCAAAGTGGCGAGAACCAGGTGCCCGGTCTCCGACGCCCGCAAGGCTATTTCCATCGTCTCGTCGTCGCGGATCTCTCCCACGAAGATGACGTCCGGGTCCTGCCGCAACGCCGCGCGCAACGCGGCGGCGAAGCTCATCGTGTCAACGCCGACCTCGCGCTGGCTTATGCTCGCCACCTTGTCGCGGTGCAAGAATTCGACCGGGTCTTCGACGGTGACGACGTGCACCGCGCGGTTTGCGTTCAGGTATTCAATCATCGCGGCGATCGATGTGCTCTTGCCCATTCCAGCCGCCCCGACCACGAGCACCATCCCGCTCCGCTTGTCGGTGAGTTCAGTGGTCACGGGCATCGGCAGACCGAGATCCTGAATCGTCGGAATATCGATCGGAATGAACCGCATCACGATCGCGAGGCTGCTGCGCTGTCGATAGACGTTCACGCGAAACCGCCCGATCCCGGGGGCTGAGTACGCGGTGTCGTACTCCCGGAGTTGTTCCACGTTCACGCCGACCTCCGACTTGGCGAGGATGAGACGCGCGACCGTCTCGGTGTCCTCAGGCGTGATCCGGTCGGTGCGAAAGTAGACGATGTCTCCTCGAATGCGAGCACCCGGCGGCTGACCCACCTTCAGATGCACGTCACTCGCCTGACTCGCGACGGCCTTCGAGAGAAGCGCGCGGAAGAACTGCTCGTCAGCAAAAGGGCTGGACACGACCGAACACGATACGCGGACAAGCGCCGAGCGTCACGGGGGGTCTACGACACCGATGTAGGGGAGATTTCGGTAGTGCTCCGCGATGTCGAGACCATAGCCCACGACGAAGTGGTCCTCGACCGTGAAACCGAGGTAGTCGATGACGACGTCGACGCGCTTGCGTGCAGGCTTGTAAAGAAGCGCGCAGATGCGGACGCTCGCGGGTCTTCGAGTGCGCATGAGCTCAGTCAGGTGGGCGAGCGTTAGACCGGTGTCCACGATATCCTCGACGATGAGTACATCGTCGTGCTCGATGGGATGGGCGAGATCCTGCGTGATTTGCACGACGCCGCTCGAGCGATTCCCGTCGCCGTAGGAGCGAACCCCGAGGAACTCGATGCGAAGCGGCAGGTTGATGGCTCGCGCGAGATCCGCGGCAAAGACGAAGGCGCCTTTGAGCACGCAGACGAGCACCAGGCGGCGATCCACGTAGTCGCTCGCTATGGCAGCCCCGAGCGCGCGCACACGTTCGCCTATTTGGTCGGTCGAGATCAGAGGCGGCGGGCTGTCCAGCATGGAGTTTCGGGCGATCCGCGGGGTGGGACGCGATGGCAAGTGTACCAGAAGGTGATCCCCAGGCTGCTGCGCGCCGCGATGCCGGCGTTGCTCGCTGCGGTGCGTGCTCAAAGCCTAGCAAGGCTGTTCCGCGCGCTCCTTGGCCTTGTGTTGCTCGCCCCTTGGCCTCGTGTCGCTCGCGACGCCCGTGGATCACCTTCTTCAGGCGGGTCGGCTATTTCGAGGCGAGCGCCGATACGAACATGGATCGTCCGTCCGTCCTGGCGATCACAGCGCCGTCCCGATCCGTTCTCCAGACGCGAATTCCGGCTGTTTGCAGAGCCCGTATTGTTTCGGGGTGGGGGTGTCCGAAGCGATTGCGCGCGCCAACGGAAATCACAGCATCGTGCGCACCTACGGCCTGGAGAAACTCAGGCGAGGAAGAGCTTCTGCTTCCGTGGTGACCCACCTTGAGAAGGTCTGCACTCAAGTGGAAGCGATGTTCCTCCAGCAGTTTCGCCTCCTCTTCGCGCTCGGCATCGCCCACGAGGAGAATGGAGCGCGAACCGAACGAGAGTCGCAGCACGAACGAATTGTCGTTGAGGCCCCGATCGGACGAATAGGTCGGGCATGGGGCGAGAACTTCGAGGCGCACTCCACCGAGTTCGTGTTCACCGCAGAGTTGGCTCGGTCGGACGATGGGAACCCCACGTGCACGGAGGGCACCGAGCATGGATTCGTAGGCTCCTCCGAGTCGCTCCCCTTCGCCTTGGCCGGTATCCCAAAAAGCAGCCAGTTGGACTGATTCGAGGCCAGTCAGAAATCCCCCGAAGTGGTCTGGATGCGGGTGAGTCAAGACTGCCGCAAGGGCAGCGCGGCGACGACGAGCGCGAAACTCCGGAGCAAGGACCCGAGTCCCGACGTCGACGGGACTCCCGACGAGTCCGCCGCCGTCGATTATCATCGCTTCACCGTTCGGCAGGTCCACGAGAGCAGCATCCCCTTGGGCGACATCGAGAAACGTAATACGCAGGTCCCCGCGGGGGGCTCCAGCGCGCGCGGCTGCGACCTCCAGTGCGAGAACGACAGAGAGCCCGGCAAAGAGCTTCGCCCGCCATCGATGCGAATCGAGAGCACACGACGTCAGCGCGAGTGCCATGATCACGAGTTGCCACGATGTCGGCTGGGGAATCTGTGGCGTGATCGCTGGACTGGAGAAGCCCCGGGCAATCCGCTCCACGAGAACGAGAGCTCCCGATGCGACGACAGCGCACCCGCGTTCGGCTGCAGGCCACCACGCGAGGGCGGCGTGAACGAGGCAGAGTGGGAGCGCGGCGCATTCCCCGATCGGCACGGCGAGCACGTTGGCGAAGACGCCGCCCAAGGGGATCGTCGGGGCGAACCATGCCAAGACCGGTGCACACGGCAAGGACGCGGCAAGGGTGGTGGCGACGGGCGTTGCGACGGGCTTGACGGGTATCCAAGCGCTCAGCGCACGGCCGATCGACGTCGAGAACACGAGAAGTCCGCCGGTCGCCGCGGCCGAGAGAACGAACGACAGATCGAATGCAACCAGCGGCTCGTCGATCGCCATGGCTCCCATGGACAACCCGAAGGCCCGTGCGGGATCCGTCCGCCGACCCAAAGCACGCGCGGCAAGGGCTGCTGTGGCCATCCACGCGGCTCGGCATGTCGAGCCTCCGCCGCCGGCAAATTCGGCATAGATCCAGGCGGCCGGCACCCCCACGGCCGCGGCGATCCGGCCGACGTCGAGGCGACACGCCCACGGTGGATAACGCGCGAGAAGCGCCTCGAGAGTCCTCACTACTACGGCGAGGACAAGAACGAGGTGCATGCCGGAGACCGCGAGCAGATGCGACAGTCCACTCGCTCGAAAGGCTCGGTCGTCATCCGGAGACAGGTCGTTCTCGCCCAGCACCAGAGCCCTTGCCATCGGGCCCTCGTCGGGTGGGAAGGTCATGTCGATCCGCGAGCGAATGAAGGCTCGGCACCGATCGATCGACGCGTGCAGGCCCGTCGCCCGGTGTTCGAACTTCGCCGCGAGCACACCTCCTGAGCGGACCGAGCCCCGAAGCGCGTCCGCGGGACGGGGATCGCCCGAGGCGGGGTTCCAAAATCGCTGAGGCGCGCCAAGCGTGACGACTGCGTCGAGCGTGTCGCCGCGGGCCACGTCCTCGGGGCCACCATAAAGGGTCACTTGGCCGGTCCACGGGACGATGTGGCCTTCGCACTCGGGCTCGCTCATTCGACCGTTCCAACGAAGGGCCCCGCGCACGCGCACCGGCGAAGAGACGACAGCGACGATGCCGCTGCATCGAACGGGAAGCCCGAACAAAGTCTCGGCGGCTGCGCGTGCAAGTTCGTGCCGGCTCTCCTCTTGGCGACCCCGCCACGCCCCGAGTGCGAGCGACAGAGCAACGAGGACAAGGGCCGCTCGCGATGTGCGATGCCCCGCGAGCGCCAAGACAAGCACCCCCGCACACAGCGCGAGCACTTCCAGGGGTGCGACGAGCACCAGTCCTCCGCCCGCAAGGGCGCCCGACGACAGGCACACGGTGTCTAGATGCGGAGGCCTCGAGCGGACCATGAGCGACTGCCGGCACGTAAAGCAGGCGTCGTGCCGCCGCTGACGCAGCCATTTCGCCGGCTCAAGCGGCACCCCCAACGAGTGGCGCGGACAGTCATGGGGTGGCCGACCTAGTCTTCCCGACGGAACGATTTATAGTGCGGCCGATGGACGAAGAATCCAACCCTGGTGCCGCGTCTTCGGACGAGACTCTTGTTGCAGCCGAGGATCAGTCGACGCAGGCGAGCGAAGCCGCCCCGTCGACGGTCGAGGCAGATGGTGCCGATCCCCTCGCGGTGGCGCAGGCTGAGGTCGCGCGGCTGAAAGACCTATGGTTGCGGGCGATTGCCGACGCCGACAACCTGCGCAAGCGAACCCGTCGGGAGGTGGAAGATGCGGCTCGCGCGGCACGCGAAGGCATCCTGCGGACCTTTCTGCCGGTGTTCGACAATCTTGAGCGGGCCATCGATAGTGCCGGGCGATCCACTGACGTCAAGGCGGTCGCGGAGGGTTTGGTCATGGTGCAGCGCCAGGTGATCGCGGCGCTGGAGAGAGAGGGAATAGTCCGGGTTCCCACGGTCGGGCAGGCCTTCGACCCGGCGATTCACGAAGCCATCCAGCACGTAGAAACTTCGGAGCAAGCGCCTGGAATGGTGCTGGCCGAGGTGCAGCCCGGATACAGGCAGGGCGACCGACTCGTGCGGGCCGCGATGGTCATAGTGGCGAAGGCTGCAAGCGACGGATCGCAAGCGATCGGCGGCGCGAGCTAGAGAATCGCGGGATAGGCCTTTGGGCAAACGAGGATACCGGTGGGAAAAATCGTTGGGATTGATCTTGGCACGACGAATTCGTGTGTGGCGTTCGTCGAACCGACCGCCGGCGGAAAGTTGGAAGTTCGCATCGTCCCGAACTCAGAGGGTGCGCGAACGACTCCGTCCGTCGTGGGGTTTGCAGCGAATGGGGAACGCATGGTGGGACAAGCCGCCAAGCGACAGGCTGTCACGAACGGCGCGAACACTGTCTACGCCGTCAAGCGCCTCATGGGGCAGAAGTTCCATCATCCGGAGGTAGTGCGGCAGGCCGCCGGGGTCGGGTACAAGGTGGTCGAGGCGACGAACGGAGACGCGTGGGTCGAACTCGGCGGTCGCCCGATGTCGCCACCCGAAGTTAGTGCGATGATTCTCGCCAAGATGCGGGAGATCGCGGAATCGTTTCTCGGGGAAAAGGTCACCGAGGCCGTGGTTACGGTGCCAGCATACTTCGATGACGCGCAGCGACAAGCCACGAAGGATGCAGGCAAGATCGCCGGGCTTCACGTTCGGCGAATCATCAATGAACCGACGGCGGCGGCTCTGGCTTACGGGGTGGATAAGAAGGAGGCGGAACGAGTTGGCGTGTTCGACCTCGGGGGCGGCACGTTCGACATCTCGATCCTCGAGATTCGAAACGGGGTGTTCAGCGTCAAGTCGACCAATGGCGATACCCACCTCGGCGGAGAGGACTTCGACCAGCGCATCGTGGGCGAACTTGCCGACGCCTTCCAGAAGACCCACGGAATCGACCTGCGGACGGACAAACCTGCGCTACAGCGCTTGAAGGAGGCCGCTGAGCGGGCGAAGCATGAGCTGTCGTCTTCGCTCGAGACAGAGGTCAACTTGCCTTTTATTGGCCAGAGTCCAAAAGGGGAACCTCTGCACCTGGTGCGACAGCTTACTCGTTCCGAGCTCGAGCTACTGACGGCGGATCTCGTGGAACGAACGCTCGGACCGTGTCGCCAGGCACTTGCGGATGCGAAGCTCACTCCGGTCGACATTCACACGGTCATCCTGGTCGGGGGCATGACGCGCATGCCCGCCATCCAGCAGGCCGTTCGGGAGTTCTTCGGCAAGGAGCCTCACAAGGGGGTGAATCCCGATGAAGTTGTGGCTGCAGGCGCCGCGCTTCAGGCAGCTGCGCTCGGTGACGAGAATGTCGCCGTTCTCCTGCTCGATGTGACGCCCTTGTCGCTCGGTGTGGAGACGGGTGGAGGAGTGTTTACGGTCCTCATTCCACGCAATACGACCGTTCCTGCTGAAAAGGGCGAGGTGTTCACCACGAGCGTCGACAACCAGCCGTTCGTTCCCGTTCACGTGCTTCAAGGGGAGCGCGCGATGGCGGCCGACAATCGGAGCCTGGCACGCTTCGAACTCACCGGAATCCCTCCTGCCCCGCGCGGCGTCCCCAAGATTCAGGTGACGTTTCGGATCGACGCGGACGGACTGGTAAACGTGGACGCGAAGGATCTCGGAACGGGAAAGTCGCAGTCGGTTCGCGTCAAGCCGACGAGCGGGCTGTCGCCGACGGACGTCGACAAGCTCGTTGAAGAGTCCGAGCGATTCAAGTTTGCTGACGCCCTACGAAAGGAGCTAGCGGAACTTCGCAATCAAGCCGAGACGCTCCTGTATACGACCGAGGCCGCACTCGAAGGCTACGCGGACTTCGTCGATGCCAAGATGCTGTCCGACACTCGTGCACTCGCCGCGAGCCTTCGGGCACTCCTCGAATCTGGGGGGGATATTGGCAAGATCCGCGAGGGCTATCAACAGCTTGAGGCGATGACGTTCTTGATTGCCGAGAAGATGTACGGAAGCGCGGACGGTGGCAGCACAGCTAGCTAGGATGGTCTCAACTCCAACAGCGTGATCTCGGGTGCAGCGCCGATGCGGATCGGCGGTCCCGTCGTTCCCAGTCCCGAGTTCACGTAGAGAGTGCTTCGCCCTTGATGATAGAGCCCCGCGGAATAGGGCGTGGTGAGGCGGGACAGGTTGAGCGTCTCGACGGCGAAGGGCACCGCGATCTGTCCCGCGTGAGTATGGCCCGATAGAATGAGGTCAACGTCGTTGCGTGCCGCCTGCGCAAAAATTCGGGGGTCGTGCGAGAGGAGCAGCGTCGTCATTCCGTCGGGACGACCAGCGAGCGCAAGCGCGAGATCCGCTCGCCGGGGCCATGTGTCGTCGACCCCAGCGAGCCAGAGTCGCGCCCCGCGATGTTCAAGGACCGTGCCCTCGTTTCGCAGCACCCGCGCACCACTCTGGGTGAGCTTCGACATCAGGGCGAGGACGTCTCCGAAGTGGTCATGATTTCCGAGCGAGACGAAGACGCCGAGCTGCGCGCGCAGGGCGCCGACAACGTCGGCTGCATCGTCGAGATAGTCCGTCCCACTCGTGATGAGATCCCCAGTGACCACTACCAGATCCGGTGCGTGACGAGTCGCAATACGCGCCCATTCGAGGCCCCAGGACTTGGGCGTGAGCGATCCGATGTGAAGGTCGGAAAGGTGGGCGATGCAGAGGCCATCCAGTCTGCGGTCGAGCACGGCGATGCGCAGTTCCCGTTTTACGACGCGAACACGGCGGCGACGCACGAGCGTTCCGTACGCGCTCAACGCGAGTCCCACTGCGTAGCTCCAAGAGTAGACTTCAGTGGGAAGGCGTGTCGGTACACGGCAAGCGACCTCGCAGAGCAGAACCGGTAGCGTGGCGAGAGCGCTGGGGAACAGCGCAAAGAACGCGGCGCAGGCTTCGATGGAGCATGGCAGCACCCACAGAGCCGCTGCCCGAGGCGATGTCCGACGATCAGGAAACGATCGCAGCGCGACGACGGTGAAGAGGCCGCCCATAAAAATGGCCCATGCGATACCTACGGGGATTGAGCAGGACGTCCCGAATCTTCGAAGCATGGTGACAACGGCGATTGCCACCGGCACGTGGGCGAGGGTGGCGACTGCTGCAACGCCGCAAGCGAACGCCCTGCGTCGGTTCCGGCTGTCGCGCGGCATGTGGCGAGAACCGGACGGTTCTCCGACGGGTGGGGCGTTCGCGTGTGGCGACGGCCTCACGGTTCGCTGGCGGTGCCCTCAACGACAGCACCGTCGTCGCAGACAGCTCGGACGACCTGCGAGTCGGCAAAGAGCGCGACGACCGACGACAGGACGCCGAGCTCACCGCTCATACGCACCCAACTTCCCGCACTCCTGCGCAGAAGCCGAGCCTGGTCTGATCCGGCCCATGCGACGCCAGCGGGGTCAATCGCCAGCGTTCGCATGTCGCGAGTGGTCTGTACCGCTTCGAGTTGGGCTTCGAGTCTCGGGGATATCGAGAGGGCGTGACCGCCGGTTCCGACTGTGACCGCACCTCCGTCGCGTGAGGCTGCGATGGCTTGCAAATGGCCAGCGCACACGGACATCGAGTAGGTAGTACCACCCGGCTCGACCCTTGCGATGGCTCCGAAGTCGCCGCACGCGACGATTGCACCGTCACGCAGGCGCGTGACGCCGCGCAGACAAGAACACCCGGTTGCGTCCGCGACGAGAGTCGGACGACCCCGAGCCATCTGCGCTACCGTGCCGACTGTGTCGACACGCGCGCCGCCGCGCATTGCCGGCACGGCCGGTCGCTCGCCCACAACGGTCACCACGGAGCCATCGCGATCGACGTGGGCCCCATGAAATGTGAGCTCGTACCGCGAAAGCGACCACGGTTCGAATGAAGTTCCCGGTTTCAAGCGTCCAACGAGACCGCGGGCTCCAAATGCGATGAGCTCGTCTGGACTGAGCCACGCGAACCCTCTCAATGCGGTGAGGTCGAGTCCGGGCAGGTCAGGAAAGCGAATCCAGGCAGGCTCGGCCCAATACAGCAGCCCATCGGACGACAACGCGATGATGGCTTCTCCAGCAGCGTTGATGCAGGCGGCGCGCACGAAGCCGGGACGCCCTGGACTCCCTCGAAGGCGCCATGTCCACGCGGCGGGGGCGGGCAACCGTTTCTCATCGATCGATTCCGGTGGGGGTTGGCGCGCCGTGACGAGGAGCTCATGGGGAACTCCCCGCGATGTCGGATGAGGAGGTTCGCTTGCCAGGGTCGCTGCCGTTCCGAGAATCGACGCGGCGTCGCACGCTTGGCGAAGCAATGGGTCGATCGCAGCCCAGAACTCGGACACGCTCGCAGGACGGTCGGTCGGCTCGGCCGCCAAACCGAACGCGACATGAGTGTCGAGGCGCTCCAAAACATCGCTTCGAGTCAGAAGCTCGGGCGGAAGTGCGATGCCCGACCTGACGAGCGACGGACGAGGCCCGTTGAGCAGGCGAGAGACGACGACGAGGGGGTTTTCGGCAGGCCCGTGCGGGAACGCTCGCGTGCCCGTGAGCATCTCGAAGAGCATCGCGCCGAACGAGAAGATGTCCGAGCGAACGCCCACACGGCGCGAGTCGCACTCGAACCGCTCGGGCGCGGAGTAGCTCAGCACCGAGCTCGGACGTGCGCCACCAACCGCCAGGTCGAGCTCGGTGCAGGCTGGAAGTCCGCAGCCTGCTAGCTTGGTGAACTCGCGTCCGTTCGAAGCGCTGACAACCACGTGGGCCGGCACGAGGTCGCGATGGAGTAACCCGTGCGCGTGCAGTTCGGTCAGAGCGGATGCCACATCTCCCGCGATGTGGCGCGTCCTATCGAGCGGCAGGCCGCGCCCGCGATGAGCAGACAGGACGTAATCCAGTGTCGTCCCGGCAACAAACTCGAACACCGCAAAGGGCAAGTCCAAGGGTGGATCTGACGGTCCCGTCGCAATGCGGACCCGGGAGTTGTCGAGGAACCGGACAATGTTGGGATGAGCGTGGGCGACCTGGCTGAGCGAGCGGAGCGTAGACGCATCGCGTTCAAAGCTCGCTAGTCCTTCCCCCGTGACCGCATTCGGACGAAATACCACGACGCGAACGAGTTCGGTCCTGCGACCTTCGAACGTGCCGCGAAACGTCCACCCGAGGTCATCCTCTCCAACGTACTCATCGAGACGGTATCGACCGCCGCCGCTCCCCAGCAGAACTAATCCTACGAGCCGCTCGCGCAACGAATCCATCGTCGAACTATCAGGGGGCCGTAGGAGGAGTTGGGACTCAGAACCCTAGGAGTCTGACCAATGTATCGCGGTTCGTGACACCGACGTGGCGCCCGATCTCCCTGCCTGCCTTGAAGGCAATGACGGTCGGAACACCGCGGATGCCAAACTGGCTCGCAACCGTAGGCGAGTTGTCGATGTCGAGCGTTCCCACACGGGCCTTTCCGGAATACTCGTCCGCCAGCTTGGCCACGACGGGCGCGAGCGCCCTGCACGGCTGACACCAGACCGCGCTGAAGTCGAGCAGGAACGGAACGTCCGATTTCAGCACCTCCGTGTCGAAATTCAGGTCGTTTATCTCGAGGACGTTTGCACCAGACATGAGCATCGATTCTCCACCTGCGATGTGGGATCGCAACATAATGCTCGAATGGCCGGGTGTCGATTGACAGCGTGACGAGGTCGCGACGAGAGCTGACGTGACCGTGCCGCACCGCGGATCGGAGATTGCTTGCAACCTTGCATCCGGGATTTACGTTGGCGATGCGTGTCGGGCGTGGCGACGCAGAGCCCCCAATGGGATCAGCGGCGACGCGCCCAAGGCGCGCAGGAGTGTGGCGATGCGTCCGGACAGGATGACAACGAAGAGCAGAGAAGCGTTGCAAGACGCGCTGTCCCGCGCGACCAAGCTCGGGAATCCGGAGGTTACTCCAGAGCACTTGCTGAGTGCGCTTTTGGATCAGGAAGGTGGAGTGGCGGCCGCGCTGGTCCAGAAGGCTGGAGCGGACGTCGGCACGCTTCGACAAGCGGTGCGGGAAGTGGTGGACGGCTTGCCTCGCGTTGCTGGGGGGGCCGAGCCCGGGCTGTCGAGACGCTTGCTCGACGTCATTCGAGGCGCCGACGAGGAAGCGAAGCAACTCCGAGACGAGTTCACTTCGACCGAGCACTTCGTTTTGGCGATGGTGCGCCACGACAAACCGATTGCGGCGCTTCTCGAGCGGATCGGTGCGATTGGCCACGAGCGATTGCTGGGCGCGCTCGCGGGCGTGCGCGGCGCGCAGCGTGTGACCGATCAGGATCCGGAGAGCAAGTTTGAGGCTCTGGAAAAATACTGTCGAGACCTGACTCTTGCTGCTCAGAGAGGAAAGACGGATCCGGTGATCGGGCGCGACGAAGAAATTCGTCGGGTGATGCAGGTGCTATCGCGCAGAACGAAGAACAACCCGGTGCTCATTGGGGAGCCGGGGGTGGGCAAGACGGCGATAGCGGAGGGAATCGCGCTCCGAATCGTTGCGGGCGATGTACCGGAGTCGCTCAGAAACAAAAGGCTTTGTGCGCTCGACATGGGTGCGCTCGTGGCGGGCGCCAAGTATCGTGGGGAGTTCGAGGATCGCCTCAAGGCCGTGCTGAAGGAGGTAGAAGCTTCGCACGGGCAGATCATTCTGTTCATCGACGAGCTGCACACGATCGTTGGGGCTGGGGCAGCGGAAGGGTCGATGGACGCGGCAAACTTGCTCAAACCCGCGCTGGCGCGCGGAGACCTTCGTTGCATCGGAGCGACGACGCTCGATGAGTACAGAAAGCGAATCGAGAAGGACGCCGCGCTGGAACGACGGTTCCAGCCCGTTCTCGTCGTGCCTCCAACGGTGGCGGACACGATCGCGATTCTTCGGGGCCTCAAGGAACGCTACGAGCTTCATCACGGGATTCGAATACAGGACTCGGCTCTCGTGGCCGCAGCGACGCTCAGCGACCGGTATGTCACCGACCGATTCCTGCCGGACAAGGCGATCGATTTGGTCGATGAAGCGGCGGCGAAGATCAAGATAGAAGTCGACAGCATGCCGGCCGAGGTAGATGCGGTCGCGCGAAAGCTTGTTCAGTTGCAAATCGAGGAAGCCGCGCTGAAGAAGGAACGCGACTCCGCGAGCAAGGCGCGCCTCGTGGACGTCAAGCGGCAGATCGCGGAGCTGGAAGAGACGTCGCGCGCGATGCGAGCACAGTGGCAGCGAGAAAAGGAAATCATTCAGGAGATTCGCAAGACGCAGCCGGAGTCGGAGGACTTGCGGCGAGAGGCCGAAGCGGCCCAGCGGCGTGGGGATCTCGGCCGCGTGGCGGAGATACAGTACGGCAAGCTTCCGGCGATCGAGCGGAGAGCATCCGAGCTGCGGGCAACGTTGGCGAAAGTCCAGGAGAAGACAACCTATCTGCGCGAGGAAGTCACAGACGAAGACATCGCCGGGATCGTGTCGAAGTGGACCGGCATTCCCGTCGCGAAGATGCTCCGAGGGGAAACGCAGAAGCTTTTGCACATGGAAGCCGCGCTGGCCGATCGCGTTGTCGGGCAGGACGCAGCAGTGACCACGGTGGCGAACGCAGTGCGTCGGTCGCGTGCGGGCCTAGGCGATCCGAATCGGCCGATTGGGAGCTTCCTGTTCATGGGACCCACAGGTGTCGGCAAGACGGAGCTGGCCCGCGCGCTTGCCGACTTCCTGTTCGACGACGAGCGCGCCATCGTGCGACTCGATATGAGCGAGTACATGGAGAAGCACTCGGTCTCTCGACTGGTAGGTGCTCCTCCGGGATACGTCGGCTACGAGGAGGGGGGTCAGTTGACCGAACCCGTCCGAAGGCGGCCGTACGCCGTGGTGCTGTTCGACGAGGTCGAGAAGGCGCATTCGGACGTATGGAATGTGCTGCTTCAGGTGCTGGATGACGGAAGGCTGACGGACGGACAGGGACGAACGGTGGACTTCAAGAACACCGTGATCATTCTGACGAGCAACGTTGGATCGTTCCAGATCCAGGCCATGGACCGACGGACGGACGGGCAGGGCGAGGCGCATGATGCCGCCGTGCGGAAAGCGGTCCTGGAAGAGGCGCGCAAGATATTTCGACCCGAGTTCCTCAACCGGCTGGACGATCTCGTCGTCTTTCGAAGCCTGGGGCGCGATGAAATCCGTCGTGTCGTCGATATCCAGCTGAAGCGGTTTGCCGCGCGAATGGAGGCTCGGGGTCTCCGGCTCGAGGTTTCGCCGTCAGCGAAGGAAGCACTCGCGGACGCCGGGTGGGACCCACAGTTCGGGGCGCGGCCTCTGAAGCGAGCGATTCAACACAGCCTGGAGGACCCGCTGGCACGAGCGATTCTTGCGGGGGAATTTGGGCCTGGCACCCGTGTCGTCGTGGATCGAGCGCCCAACGGGGAGCTGCGATTTAGCGCGGGGGTCGCGAACTGAGTGTAGAGCCCTGGAGGAGGGTGATCAGAACGAATGGGGCGCGTCCACACCGGGCACTTTTCATGGAACATCCGATGCACTGCAACGGGTCATGTCCTCTCCCGGATCGCCCCTTCCGTTCTCGGTCGTCGCGTCCTGCCCCAATTCCGGTCATGCGTGTGAGGCACGGTGTCGCAGGCTCCGCTCTTGGACCTCAGTCCCCGTGTGCTTCGGGCTCCTCACTGCGGCCTGTGGCATTGGTCCCGTGCTCTACGAAGGAACGGGCTCGCTCCTCGTCAGTGGCTCGCCCAACGGCCCTCTCCTCGCGTCGCACAACGTGTCCGTTTCGACTTGTTGGTTCCGGAAACCCAATAACGATGAACCGCCCGACGTCATGTCGCCGTTCTCCGTCCTGGCTATCGGCGACACGTGCACCCTGGACGATCTTTCAGCCGGCAGGCGGCTGCAGCCAGTTCCTGGAACAACGTGCGCACTCGACTTCGGCGACGGCAAGCATGCCGTCCGCTTGACCGATTTCTCGAGGCGATACGCTTTCGCTGGCAGAATCATCGACACATCACACATCGACATCGAGATGGGAGGCGACGACACAACGACCGGTCGCCACGTCCTCTATCGGTTTTCGGGCTCCGCCCAGATGGCGACCACCGAGCCAAACTGCGCTGAGCTGGTCGCGAAGCACGCGGGCCGTGTGCCCAATGCGTGACCCGCTCGGCGTGACCTGGGCGCATTGACTGTTGGGGCAGACCGACGGATCGGCGGTCGCCGCCGGGGTTTCCAAGGTCGGCTACACTCGGCGGTGCCATGGCTGATCCCGCCCGTCGACTCGCCACGTACCAGGACGTCCTCGATGCCCCCGATTCCATGGTGGCCGAGGTCGTCGACGGCGAGCTCCATCTGCAGCCACGACCCGCCAAACCCCACACGGCTGCAGCCACGGCCCTGGGGGAGGAGCTGGGGCCGCCGTTCAAGCGTGGCCGAGGGGGACCGGGAGGATGGATCCTGCTCGATGAACCCGAGCTTCATCTGGGTCGGGACATCGTCGTTCCGGACCTCGCCGGATGGCGGCGTGAGCGCATGCCGGTCATCATCGCGGACGAGCCCTACTTCGTCCTCGCTCCCGATTGGGTGTGCGAGGTGGTTTCACCCGGCACGGCCAAACTCGACCGTGCTCAGAAACTGCCTATCTACGCACGCGAGGGGGTGGGGCACGCGTGGATCGTCGACCCGACAGTGCGAACGCTCGAGGCTCTCCGGCGCGAGGGCCCGCAGTGGCTCATCGTCGGCGTTTGGAAAGATCAGGACATGGCGCGTGTCGAGCCGTTCGACGCGATCGAGCTGGAGATTGGCAATCTGTGGGCGGATGTGTCGGCGGGGTAGCTGGCCGCGGGTGCGTTGTACTCCGGGCTCGTCCATGACATAGGCCGAGGGTCGTAAGAGTCGGTCTTCAGACTTGGGGAAGCGCTGGTGATGTTCGTCCGATGATCGCGCTCGCACAAGGGCTCCACCTCGCGGGTCACACGGTGACTCTAGTGGTCTCGCGGGTGGAGAACTTCCGTTCCCCGAGCGACTTAGTCCCGCGCGTCCGGATCAAAGGGAGGGGCTGCGAGCGATCGCCGTCCCTGCTCCAACACCTCTCGGGGACAATGGCCCGGCGGGAGCCGGAAGCTTCGTTCCCGTGCCGGTCCTCGGCGTCGGCGGGACTGGAGTCCTTTCCGGCGTGGCGGCCGCCGCCGCGGAGTTCGACCGGGCGTTGGCTTGGCTCGTTCGCGGAGTCGCGAGCCTCGTCTGCGCGATGGCTTCGCTGGCAATCGCGATCGCGTCACTCGCTACTTCGACCGCGATCCACGTCGATGCGATCACTATGCTTGCCAACGCCGTCGCTCGGCGCGCCGACGCGGTCGCTTGACTAGACTACGCGGGCGCGGCGCGCGCGAAGGCGGTCGCTTGACTCAGCGACGCGGGCGCTTGGCTCGCTCTCTCGATCGCGTCGCTCGCCATCGCGATCGCTTCGCTCACTCTGTCGATCGCTTCGCTCGCTCTGTCGATCGCTTCGCTCGCTCTGTCGATTGCTTTGCTCGCTCTGTCGATTGCTTCGCTCGCCATCGCGATCGCTTCGCTCGCTCTGTCGATTGCTTCGCTCGCTCTGTCGATTGCATCGCTCGCCATCGCGTTCGTTTCAATCGCTCTTGCGATTGCATCGCTAGCTATCTCGTTTGCGAGGCTCACTCGTGCGATTGCATCGCCAGCTATCTCGTTTGCGAGGTTCACTCTTGCGATTGCATCGCCAGCTATCTCGATCGCGAGGTTCACTCGTGCGATTGCATCGCTAGCTATCTCGATCGCGAGGCTCACTCGTGCGATTTCTTTCCTCGCGACAGGGATCGCTTCTCTCGCCCGTGGCACAGTCGGGTTCGTTCCTCGAGCGGCGAGACTCGCCTGCCGCGGAGCTAGGCTCGGTCGCCTGCTTCCATGACTGCTGGACGAGGAGAATGCGATCCCCGCAAGCGGAGAACGAGGTCGCGGCGCGACACGGATCCCTTCCTCGCACGATGAGAAGAAGGGACGATGGCGATTGCGTGACATTTTTGTCGGGGTGAGAACCCGCGTTCGCCGCCTCGGTCAATACGTCTGTCAACGCACGACTGGCACGGAGTGGCAGGCGCTCCGACATCGATTGCGTTGGCGTGACGTACGAACGCTAGGGATGGTACGATGTGCCGCTTTGCGGGGAAGAACCATTAGCGACCCTCGATCCAACAAAGGAACTTCCAATGTCTAAACCCATCCCTGCCTTCGCGGCGCTTTGTGCATGCGGTCTGGTCGGCGTCATCGCTCTCACGTCCCCCGCAACGAGGGCACAGACGGTGGCGGCCGTGGTTCAGCCTCCTCCTGCTGAAGTTTTCCCGGTGCAATCTCACCGCGCTACGACGGGACCCATCGCTCACAGCTATCCCGTGAAGTCGATTGCCGGAGAGATCACCGTGGTACTCAATCCAGACGGAGACTACGTTTTTTCGGGTTCCGCGGATAAGACTTTTCAAGGCAAGGAGATCGATCTCACTCTGGCGTTGAAGAGCACGATGGGGTCCGTAATTCTCTTTCAATACAAGGGAGATGTCTCCCACAAACTTCACTTCAACAAACATGGCAACAATCACGTTCTCAAGGAGAACTTCCAATCCTTTGCGACGAGCCATCAGTCCACCCTGGCGTATCGATTTTTTGATGGCTCTGAAGGCCGAGCGACGGCTTACGATACGCGGGAAAAGGTCAAGGAGCTCCTGCGGAGGGAGGAGACCGAAGCACTCCAGCGCCATGACGACAAGACAGCAGCCCAGATGGCGGCGGCGATCCGGCGCGAGGAGCAGTCCGAGCTCGAGGAGGAACAGGGGACGCGCGGTGCGCAGGCGGGATGCGGATGCAGTGGCGGCGGCGCACCTGCGCACGGAGAGGGGGCACCCATTAAGGGCGGGAACGCCGGCGTTCTCCCGAACCTCCCCACGGGCAACCCCGCGACCGACATTACCAATGCCGTCGCGACGGTCGGTCACGCCCTTGACTCCACGGTTGGAGCCGCACTCCACACGATCGGTTCCATCGGCAAGTCGGTTCTGTCGTTTCTCTAGACGGCCGTTCTTGGGCTCCGCACAAATTCGTCCTCGCTCCCGATTGGGTGTGCGAGGTGATTTCGCCCGGCACGGCCAAACTCGACCGTGCTCAGAAACTGCCTATCTACGCGCGTGAGGGGGTGGGGCACGCGTGGATCGTCGACCCGACAGCGCGAACGCTCGAGGCTCTCCGGCGCGAGGGCCCGCACTGGCTCACCGTCGGCGTTTGGAAAGATCAGGAGACGGCGCGCGTCGAGCCGTTCGACGCGATCGAGCTGGAGATTGGCAATCTGTGGGCGGATGTGACGGCGGGGTAGCTGACCGCGGGTGCGTTGTATTCCGGGCTCGTCCATGAAATAGGCCGCGGGTCGTGAGAGTCGGTCTTCAGACCTGGGTGCCGGTTCGCAGGACCATTGGGGAAGCTTCGGTGACGTTCGTCCGATGATCGCGCTCGCGCAAGGGCTCCGCCTGGCTGGTCACGCAGTGACTTAAGGTGTCTGCAAGCGGCGGGTACCGCACTTGCCCCTCTAAGGCGACGGACCCTTCGCGCCGACTCTCTTGCGCGCAAGATTCGCGAAGTCCTTGCAACGTCCGAATTGAAAGTCCGGGCCGAGGCGCTGGGTAGTGCGATGCGGCAGGAGTGAGTGGTTGAGCGGGCCGTGACCCTCATCGAGCAGGCGTACGCGAACGCCACTCGCTATTCGATGGGGATTCCGGCCGCGGCATAACGTTGCGTGCGGTGACGGTCGTCAGTTGCACGGACCGCACGCGCCGTAGGTGAACCCGGGTATAGGTTGGGAACAGCATCCGGACGAGCAATCGCTCTGCTTGGTGCAAGTTGGAGCGCAAGCATACGGACCGCCGCCGTCCACCGCGAAAGAGACGCACACCGTGGCGGAACAACATTCGCGGCTAGAGTCGCCACACGTCGCGCCCGCAGGGAGGCAAACGCAATCGAGTGCGTCCTGACATAGGCCCGACGACGTGTTGCAACATCCCGTCGCACAATCCGCGTTCTGCGAGCAGGTTTGGTAGCACGAATAGGGGCCTCCCCCGTCCCCTGAAAAACTGAGGCATGTGGTCCCAGGACAACAATTCGGACCCGCGCCCGCACACGTCGAGCCGGCATCCGCGCAGTTGCAGTAAAGCCCATCGTGGCACACGCCCGTGGACGTGTCGCAGCACCCCGTAGCGCAGTCCGCATTCTGCGAGCAAGGCTGACGGCAAACCGTTCCGGACACACTGTCGGTCACACACTTTAGGCCCTGACATTCGCAACACGGGGTCGTGGCGCAGGAGACGCCCTCCGCCGCGCACAGCCCGAGAACCGCCGCTGGCCCACACGCACACCGCGCATCCTGACTTCCGGCATCGCCCGTACAAAAACACGATGCTTGTTCAAAGGTCATGCAGTCATAGGCAAGACAGTATGGGGCGCACGAGGTCGGGGACGCTCCAACGCCAGCGCCCGGTTCGCAGACCTGGCCGAACAATTGGCACTCCGCGGATCCACAGCCTTGCGAGCAGAGATTCCCGATGCCGCCACAGTCAGCTGGCCGGACCCAGTCCGCGGGGGGCGACGTGATCGGCTCCGCCGAACAGCCGTCGGCCGCGCCCGCGCCGTCGTTTTGGCCGCCACCGTCCGCCGAAAGCTGCGAGCCTCCGTCCGTCACACTCGAAGGCTGGGAACCTCTCCCGCCGCCACTATTGCCACACGCGACGAAAAACACGCTCACGGCGAGTCCGAATACAAAAAAGGTTCGCATGGTCGTCGAATCCTATCTTCCCCGTTGGCGAACCAGATTGAAACTGGAATCGGGTGTCGCCCGTGTCCTAGGACGCCGAGCGTCCGCAAAGCCATTGCCGATGTCAAGACCGAGTGATCGGCGCATATTACCGTCCCCATAGGATTGCGTTCGACACTGCGATCAACAATTGCAGCACTCTTCTCTCGGGTCATCCAAATGATACGACTCGCTGGGGATGGCGCCCCACAACGTTATCGGCGCGCCTTCGGAGTCCTTCGCCGTTCGTCCATGACGCCACTGTCTCGTCGGACACGCAATGGCACAGATCGACGCTGCGAACTCCGCGTACGGCGGGCCATGAACTCAACCGACGTCATGATCCCGTCCTTGGCGCGACCATCGCGCAAGGTCTCGATGCCGTAGGCGATCCGGCCGCCGGGCACCCGCCTGAGGCGATCGAAGGGGAACGCCGTGTCTTATCAAGCGCTCTCGTTGAAAGGGGTGCGCACCTTCAAGGTTGTCTAGAATTTTGACCATTCGGCTGAGCGAGCGCCCACTGGGGAGCTGCGAATTGGCGCGGGTGTGGCGAACTCAGGGACCCCGACAGGCTGTGCCGCGACAGGGTGCCAGCACTGCGACACCCGTGCCCTAGCAGGACATGACCACGGCAGCAGCGTGTGACGCATGGGATTTCGCCAATCGAACGGGAATCTCCTATCGAGGGATTCCCGTACGGACCCCTGAGACACTTGGCACAGATCTCGCTTCCGTGGGTGGCAGACAACATGTCGGCCATCGTCAGCAGACCGTCGAGCCGTAGCGATCGACCGCGTTCCTCCGCGGCGACCTGGCTAGGCCTCGTGGCGATGACGACGTTGGGCAATGCGGCCAACACACTCCGGGCCGAAGTGAGCGTGCGCGACATCTCCGAGGGGCGCTACCGGTTGGTGGTTCAGTCGTACGATGGGCATCCCGATGGGGTTCCGGGCCGGGGCACGCGCCCGGTGGGGAGCGTTCAGCGCGGCGTGACGGCTGAGGAACTGCGGTCCGGCATAAGCGTCAACCTTCTGGAGCTTCGTTCTGCCGAGGCGTCTAAAGCGGCGACCAGGCCTGTGGTTGTGGCTTGGATTGAGTCCGGCTCCGCCGACCTGGAATTCGACGGGCGTACCGCGCGACCCGGAGCGGGGTGCGTGTACGGAGTCGCCACGCGAGACGGTCCGGATCGAGCCGTTCGGATTGTGCTCGACCGCATCATGGCGGGTTGATCCGTTTGGGAGCCCTTGCCGGACGTGTCGCGGGACTCCAAGGAAACGAGATGAATTGGGGTCCGAGTCGGGTGTGCCATCGCGCGCAGACAGGGACGGGTTCGCTCGAGAGGAGAATTGCCATGGGCCTGCAGTCGGTCGCGCTTGGTCTGTGCGTGGCTGCGATGCCACTATGGGCGTGTTCGCGGAGTCACACGGACGGGGCCACCAGGACGGGGGAGGCAGTGATGCAAGTCCCGAGCACTGGTGCTGAGCTAGGAAAAGGCGCGCCGGACTTCGCACTTCCGGACGTGGATGGTCATGAGGTGCGATTATCAAGCTTCCGAGGCAAGACCGTCGTCCTCGAGTGGTTCAATCCGGGATGTCCCTACGTGAGGCTTTCGCACGTGAAGGGATCGCTCAACGGAACGGCCGCGCGGCACATGGCCGATGGAATCGTTTGGCTGGGAATTGACTCGGCTGCGTCCGGCAAGCAGGGGTACGACATCGAGTCGATCCGCGACGGAGTCAAGCTCTTCGGCCTGACGCACCCGATACTGCGCGACACGACCGGCAGCGTCGGTCGCATCTACGGAGCGACGAACACGCCGCACATGTTCGTCATCGATCGCTTCGGTACGCTCGTCTATGCGGGGGCAATCGACAACTCGCCGGACGGAGAAGGCGCGTCGCCCCAGGGCGGGCCGCTCGTCAACTACGTTGATGCTGCGCTTGAGGACCTCGCCGCGGGACGCCCGGTACGTGTGCCGCGAACGAAGGCGTATGGGTGCGGCGTGAAGTACGGCTCCTAAGGTCTAACCCGGCGATGGTCGCCCAGGCCGAAATGCTCGAATCGACCCGATTGCGCGGCGAAAGTCGCTTCGAACACCGTCGGTGATGGCGTCTCCGCCGAAGCGCGTGGCCAGATACAGCCTCGTGACGTGGAGAACGCATGCACTCAGCGGGTGGTGCTCACTTCGAAGGCTCTCGGCGTATGTCAGCGGCGGGACGTTGGGGGGGCGCCCTAGTCCGCTGGCGCGCAACGCGACTTCTACGCCTCGATAGAGCGAAGCGGCCGCTGCTTGTCGCGCATCGTCCACGCGATTGGGCCCCGGACGCTCGGAGGACTGGGAGCGGCGCCTTCGGAGACGCCATATCGCGAACGGGATCGCGGCGACACCAAACAGCGCCACGGTCCGCGCGAGCGACGGGGCCACGAGGTCCAGGAATCCATGGCCACGCCCCAGCGACAATCGGGGGCTCTCGTACTGGCGGCGGATGTCCTCGATCAGGCCGAGTTGCTTGCGGAGGTCGTAACCGACGACGTACGTGTTCCAGCGCTGGGAGACGGCCTCGACGAAGTCTCGCGCGTAATAGTAGAAGCCGCCGGGTGGATCCGGAGGCTGGACTCCGGCGGTCGGCGTGGGGTCGTACGTCTGCCAGGACGGGTGGGTTGGCGAGTCGACGAATGCTTCCACCCACGAGTGCGCGTCGCCTTGGCGCACGGCATAGTAGTGTCCAAAGCGATTCCACGTTCCGCCGATGAATCCCGTGATGTTGCGGGACGGCACACCGACGGACCGCAGCATAATGGCCATTGTCGTCGAGAAGAACTCGCAGTGGCCGCGTTTGGACTCGAAGAGAAAGTGGTCGATCGGTTGGGGGGCGCCCTGAGAGGGAGAGTGAAGATCGTACCCGAAGCCCGTTCGAAGGTGCTCCTGAATGGCGCGGGCTTTGGTCTCCGACGTGGTGGCACCGGCCGTCCAGGCGCGCGCGAGCTCAGCAACGCGTGGCGGCATATCACTGGGCACGGTCAAGTAGGCGCGACGGTCACGCTCGGGCAACTGCCGTGTCAGGAACTCGGTATCGCTGGCGATGTAGGCTTCGTACCGAATGCCACGATAGTCGGAGTTGGCGTATCGAATCTCATCCTCGCCTCCGCAGCGCAGCGTCGGGGGCTCCGCGAGTAGGTACGGGGTTGGAGTGCGCACGCGAAGGGCCACCACGCGTGGCGGCAGGAAGATGACGGGCGGGTCAATGGAGTCGAGGTCGAAAGACACGTACCGGTCGTGTTGCAGATCCGGGGCGCGGAAGAGAGGATAGGTGTCCTCGGACTGGGTGTTGCAGCCCATGGGGTGCGCGTTGCGGTCACTGCGCAGCCAAGCGTGGCCGTCGTAGGTGTCGAAGGCCGTTCCGCGCAGGCGAAGCGGAAGGCGGGACACGGCTGGATCGAGTGGCGGGTGCAACTCGAAGCGCAGAGCGACGGTGGGATCATCGCGTAGCACTCCGACCTCGCCGAGGTCGACCCGGTCAGAAAAACCGATCATCCGTCCCGGGCGAGCATGGTTGATGAGAAGGAGAGACAGGCCGACACGCGGGAACACGAGAAACAGGATGAGCGTAAACGCGAGCATCGGAATGGAAAGAAAGCATGTGACTGCGAGAAAGCGATATCCGATCACCCGACGACTGCGCAGAATTCGCGGCACATCGACGGGCAGGCCAGTGCGGTCGCGAGCTCCTTGACGGTAGTTTCCTTCCACTTCGCGGCGTAGGTGACTGAGTACGAGAGCGCCCGGAACAACAACGATGAACCCGAGGAAACAAAGTCCGTAGGCGAGTCCTCCGCCGAGGACCGTGCCCGCGACGAAGTGCAACAGGGCAAGGACGATGATCTGTTGATCGTGCGCCGCGCCTCGGCGGGTCAAAAGCCGGAGAACCTGCAGCACGGCCGCGAACTCGACGGCCGTGTCCAGAGGCGAACGGCCCGCGAGCAGCCTAGCGCTTTCGACGGCCAGCAACGACAAGGGCCCGAACGTGGCCACATGGCGCATGGCAGGCGAGGACTGCCATGATTCGCGAACGAACGCCGTTGCCGCGACACCAAGGAGAAGGAGGATGTTCGTCCAAGGAGGGAGCGACGCCGTTGTGACGATGGCGAGAATGCCCAGAGTGGCCAGCACATGCGTCATCAACCGATGGATGAGACCGAATCTCATCGGATCGGCCTCGCAGGCGACGCGCTGCTCGACAGCGTGACCGGTTTGAGAAGCGCGAGGTAGCGCAAGAGGGGGTCGGCTCCGATGTTCCGGTCGGCGCATGCGCCGCCCCCGGTCGTGGCAACGAGTGCGACGCGGTCACCGCGCCGCAGATGAGCCACTGCGTGCGAGGCTATCTCGCGGATATGACGCTCGAAGGTTGGCTCCCATTCGTAGTCAGCTCCTTCGGGGCGGAGCGGGTCGATGGTGAGAGTGACGTCAGGTCTTGCATCACGGGCACGCTCGCGTTTCACCCTTTGACCGAGAGCGGCCGACTTTCGCCAGTGGATGTCGCGTGGGTCATCGCCGGGGCGCGCGAGGGTCAGCCCGAGGAAGTCCTCCCCTGAACCTCGGACGGTCGTGAGCAGCGTCCCAGGCTGCGTTCCACCAGAGGTGGCGGGAAGCACGACAGGGTCGACCGCGGGATAAACGAGAAGGGTCCCCGTCGATTCGACGAGTCGCGACTTTTCGAATAGACCGAAGGGAAAGCGCGTGGCGATTCGAAAGCCGGTGTGCAAGTCGGGGCCACGCTGCGTCGGAGTTCGGCGATAGGCGGCAACCTGGGTGGAATTTGGGCTGATCTTTAGAAAGAAGCAGCGCTTATCGGCGGGTTGGCCCGCGCGCAGATCTTCGACTTCGATGGCGTACGAGGGAGTCGTCGATTTCTGGTTTCGGACTTCGATCTCGACGAGATGGGGTCGCCCCACCTGCGCTCGCGTGGGGAGGCGGCGAACGACGGTGAGGTCGCGCAGGGAAAGCTCGCTCATGACGCCGCTGACGACAATGAGCGCGAGGAGCACTCCGAGGATAAGGTAGAGGAGATTGTTGGCGGTATTGATGGCGGCGAATCCGACGCCAAGGGTGATGCCAACGAAGAATTTTCCTTCGCGAGTAAACTTCAGGTGGCGCGGCGAGCGCAGGCGCCAAGACACGTTGCGCGGCAGGTGCATTACGAACGGGATTTGCCAGCGCCCGAGCTGCATCGTGCATCCATGGGATCAAAGCGGGACAGGAACCCTGGTGACGATATCGTGGATGACGGATTCCGCTTCCTCGCGCGTGGGGAGAAATCCGTCGGCGTGGGCCGCAAGCCGGACCCGGTGCGCGAGGATCGGAACCGCGAGGTCGTGGATGTCGTCTGCGATGCAGTAGTTGCGGCGTCGGAGGAGCGCGCGAGCGCGGGCCGCGTGGGCGAGAGAGATGGCGGCGCGCGTGGACGCGCCGAGCGCGAGGAGCGGAGAAGCTCGAGTGGCGCTTATGATGGCGTATAGATAGGACGCGAGGGCCGAATCGAGGTTCACGTGCCGAACTTCGTGCTGGAGAGCCGCCAAGCGCCGGGGGTCGAGCACGGGGCGGATGTCTCGCACCCGGTCCGTCTTGCCCTCCAGAAGCAAACGTATTTCGATGGGCGCGGGCGGGTAGCCGATGCGCACTCGCAAGAGAAATCGATCGAGCTGGGATTCGGGAAGGGGAAACGTTCCCGCAAAGTCCTGCGGATTCTGCGTGGCAATCACAAAGAACGGAGCGGGTAGCGCCAGGGTCTGGCCGTCGATGGACACGTGTCCTTCGTTCATGGCTTCGAGCAGAGCGGATTGGGTACGTGGGCTGGCGCGATTGATCTCATCGGCAAGCAGCACGTTGGCGAAGATCGGGCCGCGTCGGAGGACGAACTCGCTGCGATTGTGGTCGAACACGCTGACCCCGAGGACATCGCTAGGAAGCAGGTCGCTCGTGAACTGGACGCGCCGAAGTTCGCCTCCCACGGCGGCCGCGAGGGCCTGGGCCAGCGTCGTCTTTCCGACTCCGGGGACATCTTCGATGAGCAAGTGCCCGCGAGCTAGGAGCGCAACGAGGGCGAGCTCCACGGCCTCCGGCTTGCCTTCGAGGGCGGTTTCGACAATCTGGCGCAGCGTCAGGAGCGACGGCAGCTCCTCGGCGAGACGCGCAGCAGCGGTCATTGGGCAAGCCTAGCACGTGGGTCACCCTGACGGAGCGAGGCGTTCGCAGGGCACGAACGCGTCTTGCGGTCGAGGAAACGACAGTGGAGGATGAAAGCGTGGTATCGACGGCGGTCCGGGTTCTTCGCGTGAGCAAGCTCTTTGGGGCTGTTCGCGCCCTGAGGTCGGTCACGTGCGAGTTCGAATGGGGGAATGTGACGGTGGTACGCGGCGGCAACGGGTCGGGCAAGTCGACCCTACTTGGAATCGTCGCGGGCCGTGGGCGTCCGACGGTCGGCCAGGTCGAGTATGGCGACGGGCTGTGGTACGGTGGGGCGTTCAATCGCGGGTCTGTTGGGTGGGTGGGCCACGAGTCGCTTTGCTACGCGGACTTGAGCGGGCGGGAGAACGTCCACCTTGCGGCGCGACTCTATGGATTGGATGCGCACGGCGCCTACAGGGAGGCATCCGAGCGATTTGACTTGGCAGCCTTCGGGGATCGCATAGTTCGAACGTATTCGCGAGGGCAGCAGCAACGCTTGTCGGTCGCACGATCACTCGTCCATCGGCCTCGGCTGGTGGTATTCGACGAGCCGACGGCTGGACTCGATGCCAAGGCGACCGCCGTTCTCGTCGGCGCGGTCCGCAGTGAGGCGGCCCGCGGGGCAGCCATCGTCGTGGCAACCCATGACGAGGCGTTCGCGAATGCCGTCGGCGATCGGACGATCTGGCTAGAGGAAGGGCGACTGGTCACGTCGGACGCGCCGAACGCAGCCGCCGGAACAGGTATTGCCTGAGCGTTCCGTCAGCGGCAATGCTCGGCGCTGGAGCCCAGGGAAGCTCGGCGGCGACGGCTACGCCGTTCGTCAGCGACGGGATATCAGCTGCGTTTCGACCGGTGGAGGCGTCCGGCTCTCGCGGCGTGACCAATACGACACCGTCGATCACGAGGGGGTGGGCGCGCGCAGCCCGAACGGTGACGATGACGTCGTGGAGAGCGCCGAGACGGTCGGGGGCCACGAGGAGAACGACGTCAGGACGGAGCGCGGTGGCGAGGTCCACGTTGAGGACGGGCGGGGCGAGCGGCGTGAAGAGGCCCCCCGGCAGTTCAATGACAAGAAGGTCGGGTGCCGTTCGCAGCTCGTCGACCGTCGCGACGATTGGGTCGATTTGGATGGGCAGGCCAGCAAGGCGCGCAGCCAAATGGGGAGACATGGAATCCGGGAAGGCCAGCCCGAATGGTTTCACGTGAAACGTCGAAGCCGCGCGGAGACGGTCGGCGTCGGAGCGGTCGACCGAGGCCACGCCGCTCTCGATAGGCTTCACACCAGCGGCACGCAGCCCCTCCCTCGCCGCCATAAGCAGTAGCGCCTCGCAGAAGTGGGTCTTCCCGATGCCTGTCCCTGTGCCCGTGACCACGACGACCATCACTCACCGTCCTTGGGCAGCGACTGGAGACATGGTCGGGCTCGGTAAGCGTTCACGGGGATGCGCTCTGAGAATACAAGGAGATTCGAAGAGGACGGTCGGAAGATCGGAAGGTGAAAAGTCCAAAAACACTTCCGGCCTTTCGACCTCCCTGTCCGAATCTCTCGGAGATTGTAGAGGGCCTTGACAGGCGAGCGCCGGCCGGCCTCCCCCATGAGCGGTTACCGGGCTTGACCCTAGAAGGTCGGTGCATTTCGGTCGAAACCAAGCGAGGCCGGCGTCGAGTCGCGCGGAGCCTACTTCCCGCAAGCGAGCAAGCTCGACGCCGGCATCGCGCAGGGATCGGCCGAAAGACACCGGCCTTCACACGAGGTCCGCGATGGCGTCGGCAAGACGCTCGACATCTGAAGGCGCATGCGCTGCCGTCACCGTCAGGCGTAAGCGCGCCGTGTCCGGCGGCACCGCCGGGGGCCGAATGGCGCGCACGGCCAATCCCCGTGCGCACAACGCTCTGGAAACCCGAAGCGCCTCAGCATTCGACCCCAGCACCCACGGAATAACGTGCCCATGCCCCAGAGAGGAGATCCCCAACGCCTGCAGGCGCCCGCGGAGCTGCCGGGCCGCCGACAAGACGCGCTCGCGGCGGCCTGGTTCGCATGCCGCTGTTCGCATTCCTCGAAGGGCCGCCTCCGCAACAACCGGACTGAGACCTGTCGAGAACACGAAAGAGCGCGCTCGATTCCAGAGCCACTCCACCAGCGTCTCCGACCCCGCCACAAATGCGCCGCTCGAGCCGAACGCCTTCCCAAATGTGCCCACGACCGCATCCGGATGGACGCCTCTCTCGGCGCAGAGCCCTCGTCCATCCGGCCCGAGGACGCCGAGGGCATGCGCCTCGTCAACTATCAATGCTGCCCCGGCCTGGTCACACAGTGACCGTAGTTCAGCAAGGTCGGGAGAGTCCGCATCCATGCTGAAATACGACTCGGTCACCACGAAGGTGCGACGCCCATTCGCGTGGGCCAGCCGCTCGGCCACTGCATCTACGTCGCCATGCCGGGCAACGGAAAGGTGCGCTCGAGAAAGCCGGACGCCATCGATGATTGAAGCGTGGGCCAGGGAATCAATGACCACGTACGAGTGCCGGTCGCAAAGCGCCGACAGAAGCCCTACGTTGGCGGCGTAGCCGCTCGAGAAGGTGAGTGCAGCAGGCTGGCCTACGAGAGCTGCGGCCTCGTGCTCCAGGGCCAGATGCCCCTCCGAGTCACCGCACACGAGTCGCGAGGCCCCGGCCCCCGACGGTGCTTGCGGAGCAGGCTGGGATGATAGTCCGAGATAGTCGTTTGACCAGAACGAGCGCGCTGGATCCGCCAGGGAGGGGAGTCGGCTGCGGAGCTCGTCTCGGGCTTGAAGGTCTGCAACCGCCTTCTCCAGGAACGAAAGCGCAGGTGGACCGATGTGTTTCACGTGAAACGTCACTCCACCGGGTCATCCCCATCAGCCGAGTCGAGGATGTGCTCAACCCGCACCAACAGCCTACGCAGCAAGTCGCGTGTCCGTCGCTCCACCGAGAGACGCCTGTCATGCTCTTCCAGCGCCTCGTTCGCCAGAGCCATCGCAACGAGAAACAGCGAGTTCCGCGAACCGCCCAACTCCTCCACCTTGGCGCTGACCAGCGAAGCCGCTCGCCGCACAACCTCCTCCGGCGCCGAGCTCACCACTCGATAGCTCTGCCCGCCCACACTGAGCTCGACGGTTCGTCGCTCCATGGCAGCTGGACGGTACCACACCGCCCCATCGACCACCCAACCCTCACCTGAAAGGGCGATCCACAGGCGTCGCGAGCGTCAGGAGACCAAGGTGCGAGCGAGAAGCGCGGAACGCGCCTTACCAGGCTTTGACACACACCACAGCGAGCAACGCCGGCATCATGGCGCGCAGCAGCCGCGGATCGCGTTCTGAGCGCACCCGGACAACCTCGCGGATTGGCTCACCCACCCCCAACGCCCGCGTCCGTACATTCGCCAGTCGACACCAGCGCCGGCGTGCACGTGTCAATCCCCTGGCAATCGGAGCAATCAATCGTGCCGTCCTGGCCGGGGAAACACGGGGTCGACGTGCTCGTTACCGTCGCAGCATAAAAACAGTTTGGCTCCTTGTAGCAGACGTTCTGATCCGTCGACGAAAACCCGACGAGGCATCCGTAGCAGACGTCCACTGGGAACTCGAACTCATTCGACTCGACGTATCTCCCTCCGAGAGTCTTCCCATAGATCTTCACGTAGGTGACAACCCGATGAACGACGATCTCACCCGAGTAGTAAAGCCCCTGGAGAGCGCTGAGACCCGTGGGACCCGTGGACGCGGCAATCGTCTGCTGGTTGATCGATTGGACGTTGAATAGCCCCCAAGAGGGAGTGCCCCCGGACGCAGCGAATATTGTGCCTCCGCCCAGGGTCGTGAACGAGTTGATCTCCTCGCCCGAACCCTCCGTGACGCGAACCTCTGCGCCCTCCAAATCGACGTTGGACGTCTCGGTCTGCAGCTGATTTGAGTTCGCCTGGGATACGAGCTGGTTTCCGACCAGGTAGACCGCCGTGTACCCGCTCGCGATCGAGATGTCGAGCTCGCCAGACGTGATCGCCGTCTCGCTCGGATCCGGCTTGAATATGCACTGTTGCCCGGGGGATACGAGCGGCGGATCCATCACCTGCTTGATGAAGATCGAACTGTCGTCGTGAACACACCCCGCCACTCCCGCGGCAATGGCGAGCGTTCCAACCGTCGTCCAGACCGCTCCGCGAGCGCGAATCATCCAGTCTCTCCCTCGGCGCGCGACCGCACGCACACCCCAACAGCGTACCCCTCCTCGATCCAAAGTGCCAAGAATCAGCGCCTACCAGAGCATGGCATTGCGCAGCTCCTCGAACCCAACTTGTACGACACTCGCCCGTCCGTCTCCGCGCACCACGGGAAGCTTGACCGCGCCCCGCGCTCGCTTCTTGTCGGCAAATACGTACGGCCACGCAGCCGCCAGTTCCTCCCTGTCCACCTCCGTCGGCAGTCCCAGCGACTCAAGCAGACGCCGGACGCGACCGACGAGTCCGGCCGGCGTCCAACCGAGAGACGTCGTTGCCCGCATCTCGGCGAGCAAGCCTAGGGACACAGCCTCTCCATGCAGCCACCGGGTGTAGCCCGCGTGGGCCTCTAGTGCATGCCCAGCCGTATGCCCCAAATTGAGCACTCCTCGCACCCCAGCCTCGCGCTCGTCATCGCGCACCACGAGTGCCTTCGCTCGAATGGCCGCCCGGATGATGGACGCCAGGGCACCGGGCTCACCCTTTGCAATCTCGGATGCTGATTTCTCAAGCTCCCCCAACAGCGCCGCATCCGTCGCCACCGCAATCTTAACGACCTCGGCAAGTCCGGCGCGGCGCTCACGCTCCGGAAGCGTCTGGAGGTGCGCCAAGTCCACCACCACTGCCTTCGGCTGATGGAATGCTCCGACGAGGTTCTTCCCGACCGCATGATCGCATCCCGTCTTGCCGCCGACCGATGCATCGACCATTGCAAGCGTCGTGGTCGGCACCTGAACGAACCGAACTCCCCTCAGCAAGCATGCAGCCGCAAACCCAGCGAGATCCCCGACCACACCCCCTCCTGCGGCGACTACGACCGCATCCCGGTCGACCGAGGCGCCCAGCGCGGCATCCCATATCGTGCTCACCGCTCCGAGGTTCTTATTGACTTCTCCTGGCGCCAGCGTCACCCGAACGACTTCCCGCCCGAGAGGCGCCAACGCGGCTTCAATCCCCGCTCCACGCGTGCGACGGACGTTCGAGTCCATCACGAGCACGATCGACGACGGATCGAGGGTCGCCACAGCGTCCGTCAGGCGCCCTGGCTCACCGCAGCACACGTCCACGCAATAGCTTCGCTCGCCCAATGGTACCGCGAGTGGATCGCGGTTCACGAGCCGCGCCACTGTCTCGACCACATGGTCACGGCCCACAATGTCGGTTGACACTGTCAGGTGGCATTCCGCGTAGGCCGCCGCCCGCCGCGCAAGAAGCTCTCGCGTCCGCGACATCGGATCGCCCACGTTCAAATTGGGCCGGGCAGCCAGGTCACGCACTCGAGAAACAATCGTCTCCGCAGACGCCGTGAGCGTCACGACAATCGCGCGATCCACGGCGAGGCGTCGCACGCGATCGCTCGTCACCGTGCCCCCACCGAACGCGAAGACCCTCGCGACGTCCTCCTCCAGCAGCGGAATGACCAAATCCGCTTCTCGCTGCCGGAAGGCCACCTCCCCCTCGCGCACCAACAGGTCCCTAACCTTGGTCCCCGTCGTTCGTTCGAGCTCCGCGTCGGTGTCGACAAGAGGCAGACCCAGGCGCCTTGCTACAAGCGGAGCCACCGTGCTCTTCCCCACGCCCATGAAACCGCTCAAGACAACGGACCGCATGTTCCCTCAATACTCCCGAACTTGGGCGCGGTATCCGTCGACATTCCGCACGAGCTCCTTTGTCGAATCGCCGCCGAACTTCTCGAGCACTGCGTCGGCGAGAACGCAGCACACCATCGCCTCTCCTACGACGCTAGCCGCGGCGACCGCGCACACGTCGCTCCGCTCAAACGCCGCTTCGTAGGGCTCCTTCGTACGCACGTCGACACTCGCGAGGGCTCGCTTCAGTGTGGCGATCGGCTTCATCGCAGCTCTGCACACTATGGGCATTCCATTCGTGATTCCGCCTTCGACACCTCCGGCGCGGTTGCTTGCACGGGTGAACGCGCCTGCGTGCGCGTCGTACCCGATCGGGTCGTGCACCGCGGACCCGCGAAGGCGAGCCGCCTCGAACCCGACCCCGATTTCCACTCCCTTGATCGCTTGAATGCTCATCAGCGCCAGCGCGAGCCGCCCGTCCAGCTTGCGATCCCACTGAATGTGGCTGCCGAGTCCGGGCATGACGCCGCTCGCGACGACCTCGAAAACCCCCCCTACGGTGTCCCCCGAGTGTGCGGCTTCGAGAATGACCTCCCGCATTCGCACCTCGGCCTCGGGGTCGGCACAGGCCAATTCGCTCTTGCGCGCCAGCTCACGCAACGCGTCAAGATCCACGGAAGACCTCACGGTCGTCACCGAACCGATCGACACGACATGCCCAAACACATCGATCCCGACTGCGCTCAGTAGCCTCCGGCACACGGCCCCGACGGCGGTGCGTGCGGCCGTCTCCCGGGCGCTCGCTCGCTCCAGAATATCGCGAAGATCTCGACGATCGTACTTGATGCCTCCTGCTAGATCCGCGTGCCCCGGCCGGGGACGCGTCACCGGCTCTACAGGTGCAGGCAGTGGGGCCGCCGACATCCGCTCTAGCCAGCTCTGATGGTCGGCATTGACGACCGAAAGGGCGATGGGAGACCCGAGCGTCGCGCCGTCCCGAACGCCACCGACGATCTCCACCCGATCGGTCTCGATCCGCATCCGTCCTCCCCGCCCGTAGCCCCTCTGTCTCCGCGCCAGGTCCGCGTCGATATCCGCGGCGAGCAGGGGGAGGCCGGCAGGCACGCCCTCCACCAAGGCGGTGAGCCGTGGTCCGTGCGACTCCCCCGCGGTCATCCAACGAAGCTGCGACATCGCCTGGAAGTTACCATGTCCGCACGCCGACTCTCCTTCTACTCTGGTCACTGCGGCGATGGAAACGACGGAGCTCCGCATCTCGGTCACGCGCGAAGGCTCCGTCCGCTTTGGAGTGCGAGCGCAGCCTCGGGCTCGCGTCAGTCGCCTGTGCGCACTGCGCCAGGGCGAGCTCGTCGTCCAGCTCGCAGCGCCGCCCGTCGATGGCGAAGCGAATGCAGAACTCGTGACGCTCCTGGCGCGCGTCTTGTCTGTTCCAAAGCGCGATGTCGAAGTGGTGCGCGGCGAGTCGTCCCGATCGAAGCTCATCGAGATTCGCGGCCTGGCCCTCGACGAAGCTCGTCGGCGCATTGCGTCTGCCATGCCGTAGGACTCGTCCGCGCCTGTCGCGCTACAGTCTGTCCACCGTGACCACTGGCCTTGCATTCTCCAAATACGAGGGCATCGGCAACGACTTCATCGTGATCGACGCCGCCGACGAGCGCGCGGTGGACCGCGAGCAAGCCCAGCGTCTGTGCGACCGCCATTTCGGCATTGGCGCCGACGGCGTGCTTCTCGTCCTTCCGCCGAACTCCGACGCGTGCGCCGCTCGAATGCGCGTCCTCAACGCCGACGGAAGCGTCCCGGAAATGTGCGGCAACGGCCTTCGCTGCGTAGCCCTCCGCGTGGCTCAGCTTCACGGCGCAACGTCGGGGGTTTTTCGCATCGAAACGGATGCCGGGCTGCGGACGTGCGAGGTCGAGCGTTCCGACGGACGGACTCTCGTCACGGTCGACATGGGCCTCGTAACCGCCCTCGGTGCCGAAACGATCCGCATCGACGGCCGCAGCCTCCAGCTCGAGCTTGCCGACGCCGGCAACCCGCACGCCGTGCTCTTCGGTCGCTTCGACCGCCAGGAGATCGAGCACCTTGGGCCCCGCATCGAGAAGTGTTCCGTCTTTCCGCGCGGGGCCAACGTGGAGTTCGCCACGGCGTCCACACGCGGAATCGAGCTCACCGTATGGGAGCGCGGAGTGGGCCTGACGCTGGCCTGCGGAACCGGAGCGTGCGCGACCGTCGCTGTCGCCGCGCGCGCCGGATTCGTCGACCACGGTGTTCCGGTCGCCGTTCATCTGCCTGGGGGCATGCTGACGGTAACGGTGCGCGCGGGCGGCGCGACCACGATGCGTGGGCCTGCCCGCCACGTGTTCTCAGGCACAATGGATCTGGCCGGTAGCCATACCCGGCAGGGATAGGTCTCCGCTCATCCTTCGACGATCGTCCCGATCGACTCGCCGAGAACGACCCGTTTGATGTTCTCCCGAGTCGCCATCTTGAAGACCCGAATCGGCATGTTGTTGTCCCGACATAGCGTCACCGCGGTTTGGTCCATGACGCCGATCCGCTCGTGGAGGAACTGGTCGAAGGTCATTCGGGCGTACATCTCGGCCTCTGGGTACTTCGCCGGATCACGCGTGTAGATCCCTTCGACTTTGGTCGCCTTGCAAAGGCAATCCGCGTGGATCTCCATGGCGCGGAGGGCCGCCGCCGTGTCAGTCGAAAAATACGGGTTCCCGGTTCCCGCCGCGAGAACGACGACGCGTCCCTTCTCGAGGTGTCGAATCGCCCTGCGACGAATGTAGGGTTCAGCCACTTGGCGAATCTCCAGCGCAGTCATCACGCGCGTCGGCACGCCGACCTTCTCCAGCGCGTCCTGCATGGCAAGCGCATTGATAACCGTGGCCAGCATCCCCATGTAGTCGGCCTGAGCGCGGTCCATCCCGGCGCTCGCTCCCTTGAGTCCCCGGAAGATGTTCCCGCCACCGACCACGAGCCCCGCTTGGACCCCGAGAGCATGCACCTCTGCAAGCTCTGCTGCGGTCGCGCGAATCACGTCTCCGTCGATGCCGAAACCGCCCGTCGTTCCGCACAAAGCCTCACCGCTGAGCTTCAGGACGATGCGCCGATAGCGAAGGCGAGGATCGACAGACGGCGGCGCGATGGTGACGTCGTCGCGGAGGAGGGGGGTCGGCATGAAGGCCGAATCAACCGAATACTCTCGCGCAGCGCCGCAGGCAATCGTCATCCGCCCTGACGCACTGCACTCGTGCCCGATATAGCGTCGCGAAGCGTGCCGTAGTATTTCGCTGACGATGAGCTCTGCTCGAGGCGCGTGCGCGCTCGCGATGGCGATGCTCGGTGCCTCCGGGTGCACGCGCAAGTCTCTCGCGACGGATGCCGGTCCCACATCGTCATCCGTCGCCGCGCTTTCCTCGGCCCAGAACTCTCAAGTACTGGCGCGCGTCGGCAGTCGCACAATCACCGTCGGCGACTACGTCGCCGCCCTTCAGCACATGGATTCGTTCGATCGCATGCGATACCAGGCCCCCGAGCGCCGCAAGGAGCTGCTCGAGGAAATGATCGACATCATGCTTCTGGCCGAGAATGCTCGCATCAAGGGTCTCGACAAAGATCCGAGAGTCGAACAGGAAACCCGCGAGATTCTCCGCGATGCCGTGTTGAAGCAAGTCCGCGACGGGGCGCAGAAACCCGCCGACATTCCGGAAGTCGACGTTCGCGCGTACTACGAAGCCCATCGAGCTGATTTCCGTGACCCCGAGCGCCGACGGGTCTCCGTCGTCGTTCTGCGCTCCGAAGCCGCTGCCAACGCCGCGCTCGCGGAAGCCAGAGCGGGGAGTGGCGCGGACTGGGGCGCGCTCGTGCGAAACCGTTCCATCGACCCGTCAGCGGCCGCGAGTGGACCTCCCGAGCTCGCTGGCGACTTGGGCTTCGTCAGCCCACCGGGTGACCCGCGCGGCGTCAACACCAGGGTCCCCGAAGAACTGCGCGCTGCGGTGTACGAAATCCCCGATGTCGGCGGTGTCCTGCCGCGAGTCGTTCCCGCGGCTGGCAAGTTCTACGTCGTTCGGCTCCAGAGCAAGACGCCGCCGCACGATCGGACACTCGAGGACGCGTCGAGGATGATCCGTATCAGGCTTGCGCAGGAAAGGATGCGGGCGCGCGAGGAGGACTTCGTCGCGGAGCTTGCGAAAGAGTATCCCGTCGCGATCGACGACTCGGCGATCGGCGACGTCAAGACGGAGGCGGCGGACGCGGGGAGGTAGGCACGTACTCACCGCAGCCAGAGTGGAAGCGATCTCGGAATCGAGCCGCGCTCCGATCTGTCCGCCAGTGCTCCAAAATCCTGACATTGCTGGCAATTATGCTTCCATCGACGCGATCGAAACGCGGCGCATTCGATGGATTGTCTTCAGGCAAACGACTAGCGCACCGACACCTGGAGCAGATTGTTCCTTCGGCCTAGGGTTTCCGAGCGCGGTCTTCCGTCAACGCCTTTCGCACGAGGTAGGCGACGATCACGGCGTTGACCCCGAGCAGCGCCGCGCGAACGACTTGCGCGCGGCGCATGAGAGCGACGACCTCGAAGGGAATCAGCGATCCTGTTCCGACAACGACAAGCCACGGGCCCCACCAGTGTCCATGGAGCAGCACCCATCCCTCGACGAGGCTGAACGAGCCATCGGCAACAAGTGCAACCGTGATCGTCCAGAGCCCGCGCTTACTCGCCGCGCCAACGACCAGCCTTGCAAGCTCCAGACTCCACGCCCGGGAGTGATGGCGAAGCTCGGCGGCGAGGCCGAGCAGTCGATCTTCCAGGCCGACGTGAATCGCAACGATGATCAGCGCGGCAATGACGAGCCACACCACGCCCTTTCCGAGCTTGTACACAATGATGAGCCAGAGAGCCGTCTCCCGTCGCACGCTCGTGATTGTAGACTCCTGGGTGGGTCGAGCATCGAAGATGCGAGGCGGGCGTGCCGAGTCGGCGACCAATTTGCCAACTCTGGCCGGATGGGTGGGCTGAGGAGTACGAGCCGAGGAGAAGGTCGTACGCCGCAGCACGATTGACGCCACGGGTCTCGTCATTAATATCGATTTGAATACGCCACGTCTGCGTGCGATCCTATCGCAGCAACATCTAGCGAAGGAGTCGCCGTGAATCATGCATTCTGGGTGCATCTCGCCATGGCGCTTGGCGCCACCACTGTCGCCGCTCCGAACGCAGCCGCGCAACCGCCCGACGGAACGATCTCGAGCTTTACGGGCAACCTAGCCAGCTCGGCTTGCATCAATCCCGAAGGACTCACGGTCGACTATCGTGGGAACTTCTACGTCGGCTCGGCCTCCACGAAGCCAACGGGAGCCATTTGCCAGTTCACGAGCCAAGGGGTGCTCGCCAAAGTCATTCGCATCCCGGCGGGCGCCAGCGGCCTGGTGTCATTGCTCGGCATCCGCTTCGAAGGGGAACACACGGTATTCGCGCTCGATTTTGCGGATTCGCTGGCACACAAGGGGACCGTCAATGGTCGTGTGATCGCCGTCGACACGGATTCCGGATCCGTCACGACGATTGCCACCGGGTTCTCGTTTCCGAACGGGATTGCCGAAGACCCGGAGCGAAACCTCTACATATCCGATTCGCTTCAGGGAACGATCACGCGCATGGGACGAGACGGCACCAACAAGACGGTTTGGGCTTCGGGCCCCTTGCTCGCTGGAAACTCCAAGACTCCCCTACCGCTCGGAGCCAACGGAATCCAATTCGATAGGTTCTTTCAGAACATGTATGTCGCGAACACGAGCTACCGACGGATCATCCGCATTCCTGTGGGACCGGGATGGACGGCAGGCACGGCCGTGGTGTTCGCGGACGGACCGACGATCGACGCCAGCCAGTCGACGACCAAGTCGCTCATGAACCCCGACGGCCTGACCTTGGACCTCTTCGGCAACATCTATGTGGCAGCGAACGCCGCTGGGGAGATCCAGGTCTTGTCGCCAGCCGGACAGCTCGTGGCGCGCTATGGGGACACGACGCTCCCAGTCAACTTTCCCGCGTCGCCTCTCTTCGTCGGCAATCAGCTCTACTTCACGAACGTGTCGCTGCACAACGGCGGGGTCAATTCATCGGTCGCCGTTCTCCAGAACGACCTGCCGGGGAGCCCACCGCCGTGATCGTGCCGATCCGCCGCGAAGACCGCGCTTGAGGTCGCATTCGACCGAGGCATCGAACTCAGCGCATCCTCCTTGAAACTCGACCACAACCACATCACGCTCGGTTGTGAACGCTTCAGACGGCATCGTGCACGACTCGATGGGGGGTTTGCGCTTCTCTCGGCAGAGGTCACTTGCATCGGGTACGAAGCGGACCTTAAGAATTGCCTGGCGTCACCCGCACCCCTACGAGCGACCGTCATCGTCGACGCATGCCCGGAAGAGCTCGATACGCGCGCATGCAATCCCAGATAGCAAAACAAAGTCTCAACGATCGATGGGTGACCCGCCGGACCAGGGCTATGCTTGCGACGCGGCACCCGTAGACCGGGGACCGATCGTCAAACCATTGAAATGGAGATGTCGGATATGCTGCGCTGCCCTCGATGCTTAGGGGTACCTATTTTCTTGATGATCGCGGCGTGCGGAGGGGGCGGTCAATCGCCTTCCGGGTCGCCGAGCGACTCGGGGTCCGGCGCCTCGGGAGACTCCAGTCTGCCTTCTGGAGACGGGGGGCAGCCGTCGGGAGACGCGTCCCCGCTGTGCGGGAACGGGAAGATCGACCCGGGCGAGACCTGCGACCCGCCGTCTTCATGTCCGACAAGCTGCAATTCGAACGGATGCTCGGTTGAGAAGCTCATCGGCTCGGCGGCCTCGTGCAACGCCAAATGCCAGGCGACAGTGATCACGGCTTGCGTCGACAAAGACGGGTGTTGCCCCGCGGGGTGCACGCCCTCGTCGGACAGCGATTGCTCCAACACGTGCGGCAATGGGATCTGCGATGGCACTGACAATTGCACCAATTGCCCTGGAGATTGCCCTGTCGGGCCCGGCCTGATCTGCTGCAGCGAAAGCATCTACACGGGGAATTGCTGCCTGGACTCCGATTGCACCGGTGGCCAAGTGTGCCTGAACTCCAACTGTCAGACCGTGTGCGGCAACGGCAGACTCGACACGGGGGAGACCTGTGACCCCGCCGACCCGCAGGCTCCCTGTCCCACGAGCTGCGACGGTGGCACGTGCTCCACGGGAACGTTGGCGAACGCAGGAACCTGCACGGCGTCGTGCACGTACACGCCGGTGACGGCGTGCGTCAGCGGCGACGGCTGCTGCGGTGTGGGCTGCACGCAGGCCACCGACAGCGACTGTCCCGCTCCCGGCACGGCGGGATGGCTTCACACGAGCGGTGCCCAAATCCTCGACGCCGACGGTGGGGTGTGGATGGGTCGAGGCGTCAACATGGATGACATCCTCTTCTGTGCCTACGACTACGATTTGGCGAATGGATCTGCCGACGTGACCGAGGCGAAAGCCGTGGTGGACGAGCTGGTCAACAATTGGAAGGTCAATTTCATTCGCATTTCTATGTACATGGGTAGCTACAGCCAAACCTATAGTTGGATCAACAACACCAAGAACTACGCCACGTTGATGACCGAGGTCGTCAACTACATTGGACAGTATCCGGGCGTCTACGTTCTGCTCAGCCTGCGCTCGGACCCGACCATGAACTGTCCAACCCCTCCCGCAGAGAACAACTGCTTGCCTACTCAGGCGACCGTTCCCGTCTACAAGGCGCTGCTCGACTCGTTTTCCAATTCCAGTTTCGTAATGTTCGGCGTGTCGAACGAGCCGGATGACGAAGCTGTTACGTCGCTTCCGGACACGATGTCCATCGGCGTCCAGGCCATCCGTGACGAGGAAACGAAGCTTGGTACTCCGCAACACCTGATTGCCGTGCAGGGCTCGAGTTCCCCTCCCCTCCAAGACTACACACCTACGGCCGTCCAGCCTTCCGCCAACGTTATCTACGAAATCCACTACTATCCCCAGTGGAGCGGCACGCCCCAAACGGACTACCTGCCCTACGTCGGTGTGTATCCGTTTTTCTTCGGTGAGTACGGCGGCCCGACCGGCAGCGACAGCGATACGATGCCGGCGAGCTTCTTCAAGGACTGCGAGGACAACCACATTCCAAGCCTTGCGTGGGATTTCTCGCCCTACGTCGATTGCGCACCCGACTTGCTCACGCCGGGCAGCGGGTCCTTGACCAAGAACACCGCGTGGGGCAACTCGGTGAAAGCCTACACGACGAATCCAACGAGCTATAAGTAGGACCGGCCCCCTCACACGTCCGGCGCCGGCATCCCATCCGCAGCGACCGACGTTCCGTCGGCCGCCGCGTCCAGTGTCTGCTCGTCGTCCAGATCAATCCGGCCGCGTCCAATGCGGATGACCGGAGGTTTTCGGCAAGACGTCCCCCGTCCCCCGCTTGCGTCCGCATCGCACCGCGTGCCACGATCGACCCGTGCGGTCGTGGCGAATCGTCGTAGGGCTCGCCGTTCTCGCACGCTGTGGCGAGGCGGCCTTCAGCCCCATCCCCGAGCACGGCGGGGGCAAGCCCCGGGCGCGAAGCGAGAGTGCCGTGACGGCGCCCTCTCTCGAGACAGTTCGTCCTTCGGCTCCTGCTCTCTCACCCTTGCCACCGGCGGGAAACTGTCTCGAGCACCCGGAGCGACTGTCGCGCTTCTATTCAACGCTCGCAGACCTCGACTCTCGTGAAGCCCGAGATGACGTGCGCATCGTGCAATACGGAGACTCGCACACCGCGGCCGACTTCGGAACTGGAGCGTTTCGCCGCACGCTCCAAGCGCGGTTCGGCGACGGCGGTCGCGGATTCGTCTCGCTCGGGCAGCCGTGGAAGGGCTATCGCCAGGAGGGCATCGACGGGGGCATGTCCCGCGAGTTCGCCCCCGTACGCGTGACCTATCACCACGGCACCATCGTCGGAGCCGGAGGCGCGTACGGTCTTCTCGGGATCGGCATAGGAACCGAGAAAGCCGCGGCGCGCGCGTGGACATCCGTGCGAAGCCCGACGACGCGCATCGAACTCGCCACATGGATGCAACCGCGAGGGGGCAGCTTCGATGTCTTCATCGACGGAGTCCGTCAAGACCGCGTCTCGACGCGGGGTGATCCGGGTGGGTCGCGGTTTCTGACCTTCGACGTAACCGACGGCCCCCACGACGTCGAAGTCCGGACGCTGGGCGACGGCGATGTTCGCGTGTTCGGCATGAGCCTGGACCGGACGGAGACAGGAGTCGTCGTCGACGCGCTGGGCATCAATGGCGCGCAAATCGGAACTCCCCTTCACTGGGGCGAGGAACACTTCGCCGAGCAGCTCCGCCACCGTGCCCCGGCTCTCGTCGTTCTGGCCTATGGAACCAACGAATCGCTGGAAGCGACGCTCGACGACGAGGAATTCGAGCGGCGCCTGGTCGAGGTCCTCGGGCGAGTGGCCCGAGCGGTGCCCGCGGCGTCCTGTCTGATTCTCGGTCCCCCGGATCGTGGGCAGCGCGTGGGGACGGAAGACGGCGGCCGAAGCAAGGCCGACGGCTTGTGGGAGAGCGCTCCGCGAATCAGCGAGATCGCGGACCTCGAGCGACGCGTGGCGGATGCAGCCGGGTGCGCGTTCTACGACGAGATCGCTGCGATGGGCGGCGCGGGGACCATCGTGCAGTGGGCCACGGAGGTCGAACCGCGAGCGGCGTCCGACCGCGTGCATTTGACGCGCAGTGGCTACGTGGAGCTGGGGCGTGCCTTCGCGCAAGACGTCCTCGACGCGTACGAGGCCTGGCGACAGCGTGAAGGGCTCGGACCACCGAAGCATCTCGAAGCCGCGGGGGTTGGAAGCCTGGGATCCGGACTTCGTCCCTAGAACTTCCGGAGCGCGTCGATTCCCAAAGCAATTCGTGGAACCTGCGCCTCGCCGCCACCCAGGTACCCATACCGCGCGAAGTTGCCCATGACCCTGACCACGTACTGGCGTGTCTCACCGTATGGGATCCGCTCGACGAACGTATCCAGGTCCAATCCCGGTGCGCGCGACAACCAGCGGGCCACGGCATCCGCACCCGCGTTGTATGCAGCGACGGCCAGCGGAATCTGCCCCTGAAAGCGACTGACGAGCCTTCCGAGCAAGCGAGCTGCTATGGGGATCGCGACCGGTGGACTCTTGAGTCTTGCTTCGTCCGAAGGCAAGTCGAGTTCATCCGCAATCGGTCGGGCGACTTCGGGCATCAGCTGCATGATCCCAACCGCACGCGCCGGCGAGACGGCCTCGGGATCGAATCCGCTCTCCTGACGCATGACTGCCCAGAGCAGCCCGACAGGCAGACGCTCGCGAGTTTCTGCTGCCCGCACGTCGTCTTCGTAAGGCGTCGGAAATGCGCACTCCCACGCCCATCGCGTGCGGTTTCCGGGCTTGGTGGCGAAGAGCGAAGGCGAAAGCGCCTGGCTGATCTGGTAGCGGCGACGGGCGCGTCCGAGCTCCCCGTACGCGCGGCATAGAAACTCGGAGGCACGGCTCTCGCCGGCCGAGAGAACTCCTTCGCGCTCGCGCAACGCAGCCTCAGCGTCGCCGTCCAATCCGATGGCGTGGAGAATGTCTGCCGGCGGCGGGAGGCGCACGACGAGGGGAACCGGATCGGAGCCTGTCGGAGCGTCGTCGTCGATCTCCGGGGGCACTGGAGCGCCAATTTCGGCAAGGCGCGCTCGCGCAATCATCGCCGGCCACGTCAGAGGATATGAGCGCGCGACGTCGGTCCATCGTGCAACTGCGTGTGTGCGATCGTCGTCACGCATGGCTGCAAGGGCCGCCATGTTGGCCATTCGGGCGTGACTGACGGCGTCATGTTCGTCGTCCGCGAGGTGCTCGAACGCTCGTCGCGCAGCCTTGACATCTCCGCTCATCAGGGCGCAGAGCGCTCCGTCACGCCGCGCATCGTCGGCTTGCTCGGCGGGCGTCTTGGCACCGGTAGCCCTGGCGAACCCCCGTGCGCACACGGTCCAGTCTCCGAGCAGCATTCGCAAGTACGGAGCGTAAAACGCTGCTTTGGCGCCCCACACCGTGCCCGGATACCGCGCGTTGACCTTCTCGTAGGCCACGATGGCTTCTTCGTCGCGGTCGGCTCGCGACAAGGCTCGCGCAGCGTGGAATGCGTCTTCGGCCGCATGACTTCCGCCCGCCTGCGAGCACTCCGCCAAGACCCGCGCGGCCTCCGAGGCGTGACCACCGGCGCGGTAGAGAGCCATGCCGCGCAGGCGCGAGCGTTCGAGCACCGATACCTCGTGCGAGCGCGGCGCGGACTTGGTCATGTCGAGGGCCTGAAGCGCGTCGTCGAGGCGACCTGCGTCCGACAGAAGCTGCGCCCGTCCGACGAGTTCTCGGGCCGTGAGGGGATGGTCGGGATCGAGTCGAGCAAGTTCGGTCAATGGATCCATGTCCGCACGGACATCCGCACCCTCGGTTGCGAGCCACCGAACGTCAGCCCGAGCGGTGGCGTCGTCGCCTGCGAGGCGCACCCGCAAGACCCGCGCGCGAGCTTCTTCGACGTGCGTACGCTTGGAATTGGCCAAGACGCGATCGACGGCTGCGCGCGCTCGTCCTGGGTCCTTGGCCTTCTCGAATGCACGTGCCGCGTCGAGCAGCCCCGACGGCGTGCCTCTGGCCGCAAACCACTCACCGGCATCGACGAACGGGCCGACGGAAAGCTTCGCTTCGGCGCGCCTTCGGGCGACGTCATCGGCGAGCAGGGGGAGTTCATTCTCGAGCCCGACGAGCAGAGGCAGCACGCTCGCCGCGTCGTCGCGAGCCAATGCCACCCGGGCACGCACGTACCGGATTTCGGGACGCGACCTTTCGGGCTCGGTCAGGGCGTCGAGACTCCGCCATGCTGCGTCCCACCGTTCGTCGCGCACGAGCGCGGGCCACCGAGCGTTCCGGCCGACATCGACGGAGGCCGACGCGGAGCCGACGGCCGCCCCAGAGAGACGATCCGACGTGACTGGCGTGTCCGTCGGCGCCTGAGCTCGGTCGGCCCGATTGCACGACACGACGAGGAGTACCAGCGCGAGCGCCGCGTCACGTCCAAACATGAAAACCTCCCCCCCCCGCCCACCCGGCTGTGCGGGTAATGCCAGTCGGATCCGCACCATCGACGACTCTGCGCAACCGAGGAATGCACATGGTATCGACCTGGGGTCCGCTCTCGATGCCCACCCAGCGTCGACCCATCTTCAGCGCTACGGCGGCCGTCGTTCCGCTGCCGAGAAAGGCGTCGAGGACCCACTCGCCGGGTTCGGTCGCCAGCGCGAGGATGCGCTCGAGCAGGCGCTCGGGCTTCTTGTTGCGAATGAAACGGACACCGCCTTCGCGGGCAATGCCCTGAAACGGGATGTCGTCCCAAAGGTTCGTGAGCGGCTCGACGAGGACGCGGCGTCCCTCGACGTTAGCCACCTTGTCGGAGAGAAAGAGGATGCGGTTGCCCCCGCGCAGCACCAAATCCTTGCGACCCGGACGCGCGAGCGCGAGCACTTGATCCGGCTCGCGGAGGGAACGGTCGATGAGCGCCCGTGCTTCGAGACTGACCGCGTCGTAACGCGGTTGGGCAAATCGAACTACCTGTTCGGCGTGCTCGAGAGCGTAGCGCGCAACCTCATCGAGAGATGGCGCCCGGCCGAGGAGCGCGCGAATGTGAGAACGAAGCGGCACGATGCGCCACCTCGCCCGCGATTCCCGGTGGTTCTCAAGCCACGACGAATAAGCGCGATCGTACGACGCGCGAGGTCGTACGAGCGCATTGCCCCGCCAGAGGGATCGATCCTTTGCATAGAGCAGCAGGAAATCGGTGACGTTGACCAGCCCGCGGTTGATGGCCTTGTGACCGGTCGCGGCGCTGCGCACGAGCGTCACCGTCGCGAGCCGTTGCGCGCGGCCGAAAACTGCATTCAGACCCGTCTCGAGCGACCCGAGTTCAGTGTCGTCGATCTCGACAACGAGCGTACCCGAGTCGCAGAGAAGCGCGCGCGCGACTTCCAGCCGCTCGGCCATCATGGTCCGCCACGCATCGGGCGACAGGGCGTCGTCGTACTCCGGGAAACGACGGCCCGAATTGTACGGTGGATCGAGGTAGATGCAGCGGAATCGTCCGGCGAAGCCCCCAGCGAGGAGACGCTGCATCGCGACCAGGTTCTCGCCTCGGACGAGGACATTTTCGGCTCCCCCGTCACCATACGACTGCTCGAAATCCTCGCGGAATCCCGGCGCGGGGCCCAGAGCCTCCCGCACAATCTTCCGCTCGGCCGGTGACGTCATCGTGCGGGACAAGTGAACACGGCCTGCATTATGGTGACCATCCTCGTTCATGACCACCCCGGCCGTCGCCGCAAGCGCGTCCCTGCCGCGCAGCTTCGGACGCTATATCTTGTTCGATTTCATCGGCAAGGGCGGGATGGCGGAAATTTACTTGGCGCGCCAGCAAATGGAGCTCGGCGCCGCACGCCTGTGCGTGGTCAAACAAATCCTTCCCGGACTGGCGGGCGACCCGCGATTCAGCGAGATGCTCGTGCACGAGGCGAAGCTCGCCGCGCGCCTGAACCACGCGAACGTCGTCCAGGTGTTCGACCTCGGACGCGACGGAGAACGCCTCTTCATCGCGATGGAGTATGTGGAAGGTTTCGACCTCAACGCGCTCCTGCGCCGCTGCTCGAGGGCCAAGGTGCCGTTGCCTGTGGAGCTCGGGATCCACGTCATTCGCGAAACGCTGCGGGGACTCGACTACGCCCACCGGTGTACCGACGACGCAGGCCGTCCACTCGACATCGTCCACCGCGACGTGTCTCCGTCGAATCTCCTGCTTTCCTTCGACGGCGAAGTCAAAGTCTGCGACTTCGGCATCGCGCGCGCCAACGAGACAATCGCGGTCGGTTGGGCGGAGCAGGAGCTCGACGAAGCGCTGCGTGGAAAAGCCGGGTACATGAGCCCCGAACACGCGCGCGGAGAGCCGATGGATGCGCGCGCCGACGTCTTTGCGACGGGCATCGTCCTCTGGGAGCTTGCCGCCGGCCGACGGATGTATCGAACAGGGGAGGGCCAGACGCCTCTCCTCGAACAGGCTAGACGGGCCGACGTTCCCGAGTTTCCCCCTATGGGTCTTCCCGAGGAAGGCCGGTTGCGCGCCATCCTGTCGAAGGCGCTCGCGCCCGATCGGAGCGATCGCTACGCGTCCGCCAATGCCATGCTGCGGGATCTCGACGACTACGCGGTGCGAGCGAGACTGATGACAAGTCCACTCCAACTCGGCGAGTGGCAGTCGAAGACCTTCGGCGAGGAGATCATCGAGCGGCGTCGGGCGCGCGAACGCGCGATCGCGGCGATGCAGAGGGGCGCCTTGGTCACCATCGAGCCGCTCGACCAGCCCGCTTCGGTGCCCGTCACTTCCCCCGACGCCGTCACTGCCGCGCCAATCCAGCCGCTCCCCGTCGCCAGGCGCCCCCGCACGTCATTCGTTGCGACCGCGGCCGCCGTCGCAGTCGTCGTGATCGTGCTCGCTGGGGCGGTCATGGCCATTGCGATGCGCTAGGTCGACGAGCGCGTTGCTCCGACCGCCCTTGAAAGGTCTGGCGTGCTCCTCGTCGATGTCGCCCTTCCGCTTCCCGTGAATCACGCGTTCACCTATTCGGTGTCCCACGAGCTGGCGCCGCGGGCGTCTCCTGGCGCCCGCGTCATCTGTCCCTTTGGCTCGCGCCGCTTGTTGGGGGTCGTGCTTTCGATCGCGGAGAAGGAAGCGCCTCCCGGCGTGCGGCCGATCGCGCGCGTGGTCGACGAGACGCCCTCGATTCCCGAAGACCTGCTCGCGTTCCTCCGCGATCTCTCCTCGTACTACTTCGCTCCCCTTGGGGAGGTCGTGCGCTTGGCACTGCCGCCTGTCGATCGGGACATCGCTCGGGAGGTCGAAACTCCGAACCTGTTCGATGCGCCCGCGGGCCTTGCAGACCGTCGGGTCTTGTGGGTGGTCGCCGCGGCCAACGTGGAGCCCCCGGGCGTCTTTCGCGGCCAGGCTGCCGCGATCCTGGCCCACGTGCGCGCTGTCGGTCCGGAGCCGCTCGCCAGGCTTGCTGAGCGCTGGGGCAACGCTCGCGGCGCCGTCCGCACGCTCGTCGAGCTCGGCGTCGCTCGTCTCGAAGAGCGCGACGCGGCTGCGAAACCGGCGTTCGCGAACCCGGCGGTCCGCGATCTTCCGCACGCTCCGACGCCGGCGCAAGAGGCAGCGATCGCTGCAATCGGCGCCGCCATCGCATCGTCCAAACCCGCGACGTTCGTCCTCCATGGTGTGACCGGAAGCGGGAAGACTGAGGTCTACTTGCGCGCGCTTGCGGTGGCGCGGGAGCGCCGCGTGGGTGCCCTCATGCTCGTCCCCGAGATCGCCCTGACGCCCCAGCTCGTCGCGCGCGTTCGTGCTCGATTCGGCGACGACGTGGCCGTGCTCCATTCGGCGCTCACTCCGCGAGAACGCCACGGAATGTGGAAACGGCTCCGATCCGGTGAAGTCGAGGTGGCCATCGGAGCGCGGAGCGCGCTGTTTGCTCCGGTCCGCAACCTCGGCCTCATCGTGGTCGATGAAGAGCACGATTCGAGCTTCAAGCAAGAGGAAGGCGTGCGGTATCACGGACGCGACATGGCGATATTGCGCGCTCACCGAGCGTCGGGGGTGTGCGTCCTCGGAAGCGCGACGCCGTCGCTCGAGTCCGAGCACCTGGTGCGCACAGGGCGAGCGGAGAAGCTGCTGTTGCCAGAACGGGCCGGTGAGAGGCTCCTCCCCCGGGTGGAGCTCGTGGACCTAAGGCGCATCGGCCCGTGTCCGACCGGCGAACGGCGCATCACGATGACTCTCTTTCGCGCCATCGAGGAGACGCTCGCATCCCACGAGCAGGTTATCCTGTTTCTCAACCGACGGGGGTTCGCACCGAGCGTCCGCTGCGAGGCGTGCGGCAAGATGATCACGTGCAACGCGTGCTCGGTGGCGCTCACGCTCCACAAGAGAGGCGGGGACGCACTTCGGTGCCACTACTGTGACCTCGCGATCCCGCTGCCGACGGCCTGTCCGGCTTGCCACGCCGCCTCGCTCGCCCTCGAGGGTCTCGGGACGGAACGCCTCGAGGACGCCCTCGCGAAGATTTTTCCGGCAGCGCGTGTCGCTCGCCTCGACCGCGACGTGGCCACGGGCAAACGAATCGAGGCCATAATGGCGAGGATGCGGGCGCGCGAAATCGATATTCTCGTCGGAACGCAGATGGTCACCAAGGGTCACGATCTGCCCAACGTCACGCTGGTCGGTGTCATCAATGCCGATGCAGCGCTCAGCATCCCCGACTTCCGGGCGACCGAACGCGCGTTTCAGCTCCTCGTCCAGGTCGCGGGCCGAGCAGGCCGCGGAAGCACGCCGGGACGCGTGATCGTCCAAACCTGGGACCCGGACAACCCAGCGATCGCGATCGCGGCACGGCACGATGTAAACGCGTTTATGGAGCGAGAGCTCGCGGATCGGAGGGAGCTCGGCTATCCCCCGTTCGCGAGAGCCGCTCTCGTTCGGGTCGATGCCGGCGATCAAGACGAAGCGAGGTCTGCCTGCGAGGCCCTCGCGCACCGGGCCCGCGGTTGTGCTCCCGTGCGCTCCGGCGACGTGCTGGTCCAAGGCCCGGCACCAGCCCCAATCGCGCGCATCCGTGGGCGATGGCGTTTTCGACTGATGCTCCGCGCTTCGCAGCGACCCCCGCTTCGAGAGACCCTCTCCGTCATCGACGAGGCCCGCCGCGCGCTGCCCCGCAGTGTGCACGTCGCGATCGACGTGGACCCGGTGCAGCTTCTATGAACCATCCGCCGACCCCCGGGAACGCACGGGCGCAAGCGCCTGCGCTGTCCCTGCGAATCGTGACGGAGCGGCTCGTGCTGCGTCCGCCGCGAACGTCCGATGTGCCCGAGGTGCGCCGGGCGCTCCGTGTCAACGCTGCCCACCTGCGACCGTGGAGCGTCGCCTCCGCGCCCGACGTGGATCCGGCGTCGCTGGTCTCGGTGTCGCAGGCGATCCTGAGCCATCGACGTGATTGGAAACGAGGGCGCGCGTTCGTGCTGATGGTCACCGCGCGGAGCGACGAGAGCCGCATCATCGGGCGCGTCGCGCTCGCGGGCATCCTCCGGGGTGCGTTCCAGAATGCCTATTTGGGGTACTGGATCGACGAAGACCAGCAGCGGCGCGGACTGATGACGGAAGCCGTCGAGGCCGCCACGTCGTTCGCGTTCACCACCGCGGGATTGCATCGGGTGCAAGCCGCGGTGATGCCTCGCAACGCAGCGAGCCTGCGGGTGCTCCAGAAAGTGGGATATCGACAGGAGGGGTTCGCAGTGAAGTACTTGTGTATCGCGGGTGTGTGGGAGGACCACTGGCTATTCGCGGTCACGGCCGAGGAGTGGGCGGGGGGATCGGCAGCGAGGGGGCTCCACGCCGTCACGCACTCGCCAGTTCCACGTCAATGAGCTCCAGCTCGCGAAGGCATCCGAGGAGTTTGGCCTTGTCGGCCGGCTTGCCGAGAAAGCCGTCGCACGTGTCCTGATAGGATTGACGGACGGTGTGCCCGTCGTGGAGCGAAGTGACCATGAGAATCCGCGACCCCCGCGTGCAGTGCAGCTTGCACTCCGGATCGTGAGAACAGGTGTGCTTGAGAAGGCCTTGGCTCATGACGAGCCCCGCACCGCGCCTGCAGACTCGGCCGGCCCGGCGCTCCAGAGCACGAATCGCCGTCAGGGCTTCGTGGCCATCCATTTCGGGCATCATGATGTCGAGACACACGAGGTCGTAGGGCTCGTTGGCCTTCAATGCCGTGGAGACGGCGAGGACGGCCTCGGTGCCGTTGACCGCTATATGAGCTTGCCCGTACGGCCTGAGGAGCTCTTGGAGCACCAACCGACTGGTGAAATCGTCTTCTACGATCAGCGTCTTCATGGTCGTTCCTCCGTCTTGCCGCCCAGCAGCGCTGACGATTTCATGGCACTTCTCACGCGTTGAAACTGGCTCTCGATCTCCGCGATCCCATGGCCAGCAGTCTCCAAGTCCCCAGCCCGGCCCGCTTGCTCCACCGACAACGCGGCGGCCGCTAGGACATCGGCGCTCACCGTCGCAGCGGCTCCTTTGATCGTGTGTGCCTGGCGTTCGACCGCCCTCAGGTCGCCCACGGCGGCAGAACCCTTCAGCGCGTCGATCTGCTTGGGAATGTCGCCCAGAAAGCCGCTCACGACGACGGCGGCCAGCGAGCGGTCACCCATCAGCCTGTCGACCAAGGCAGCCTCGCCGAACACTGGCCGTTCGACGGATGCCTGGGGGTTGTCCACTTGGATGGCGACGGAGGGAGTCTTCGGGGTGGCGCTCATTCGTTTCGCGACGTCGATCTTGTCCAACCACGTCTCGAGCACGAGGGCGAGGGCGCTCGGCGACACCGGCTTGGCGATGTAGTCATCCATCCCGGCTGCAAGGCACGCCTCGCGGTCACCCTGCATCGCATGGGCGGTCATCGCGATGATGGGAATCGCCCGATTCAACGTCTCGCCTTCCGCTGCCCGGATGGCTCGGGACGCACCGTACCCGTCCAGTTCCGGCATCTGCACATCCATGAGGACGAGATCGTAGGGAATGCGACGCAACGCCTCGAGCGCCTCGCGTCCGTTGTTCACCGCATCGGCGCTAAGCCCGAGCTTCTGCAAGATCGCGAGAGCCACCTGTTGATTCGTGGCGTTGTCCTCGGCGAGCAGCACGCGGACGCCTGGACGACCAAGGTTGCGCAACGGTCGGCGGTCCGCGAGAGGCTTCTGCGAGGGCGAGCACCCGTCGACTCCAGCCGGTAGGGACACCGCCCCGGGCTGTCCCTTCTCGAACAGCGCGGTGAACCAGAACTCCGATCCACACCCCACCTGGCTTTCGACTCCGATCTCGCCCCCCATCAGATTGGCGAGCTGCTTGCAGATGGCCAGTCCGAGCCCGGTGCCTCCGTATCTACGCGTGGTCGAGGCATCGACTTGAGTGAATTTCTCGAAGACGGTGCCCTGGTCGTCGGGTGCAATACCGATTCCCGTGTCGCGGACGGCGAAGCGTAGCGTTGCAGTGCGGGCGGTCTCCTTCTCCAGGGTCACCCACACCGCGACCTCACCGTCGCGCGTGAACTTAAGCGCGTTGTTCGTCAGATTGACGAGCACCTGCCGAACGCGCCCCGGATCGCCTCTCAGACACGCCGGGACGCCCGGAGACATGCAGCAGGCAAGCGCGAGCTGTTTGGACTCCGCTTGCGGCATCATCAACTCGAAGAGCTCGTCGAGCAACAACTGGAGATTGAAGTCGAGGACCTCGAGACCGAGCTTGCCCGCCTCGATCTTGGAGAAGTCGAGTATGTCGTTGATCACCGTGAGGAGGGATTCTGCAGATCCACGCACCAGCTCGGCATAGCGCCGCTGCTCGGTCGTGAGCTTCGTGCCGAGGAGCAGTCCCGTCATCCCGATCACACCGTTCATGGGGGTGCGAATCTCGTGGCTCATATTGGCCAAAAACTCGCTCTTTGCGGCGCTGGCCTTCTCGGCTTTCTCCGCCATCGCATGGGCGTGGGCCGTGGTCTCTTCGAGCTTCCGGTTGGCCTCGCGCAGGTTGGTCTGAGCCCGCTTCTGCTCGGTGATGTCCCAGTTGGTCCCGATCATGCGCACGGGACGCCCGGTGGAGTCCCACTGAACGCGGGCGATGGCGCGGATGTCGTGATTGCTTCCGTCCGGCCAGACCACGCGGAATTCCGTATTGAAATCCCGTTCGCCCCGCAGCGCCAATCCGAATTCCGCCTCCGCGCGCGCCACGTCCTCGGGATGGAGCGACTTGTGCCACACGTCGTGGACCCCGCCGAACTGGTCCGGCGGAACACCATAAAGTTGGAACATCACCTCGTCCCACGTGAGTCTGTCCGCGGCGACATCGTAGTCGAAGATGCCCACCCGGCCCGCCTGGACGGCCAGCCACAGGCGTTCGGAGAGTGCTGTGAGCTGGTCCTCCGCGCGCTTTCGCTGCGTTATTTCGGTATGGACGAGCAAACAGTGTGGCCGTCCCTCGATGCGGATGGCTACAGCCGAACACAGGACTTCGATCCTGGTCCCATCCTTTCGACGCATTCCGAACTCGTGCTCTGCCGAACACCCGGTGGACGGCAGCGAGTCGATCATCGCGAAAGCCGGCTCGATGTCGATCAAGAGTCCGATCTCCGATGCCCTTCGGCCAACGATCTCGTCTCGGGAGTAGCCGAGAACCATCGCGTAGGTTTCGTTCACGTCGATGAGGCGCCGGCTCGGCAGCTCCATGAGGGCCATCATGGCCGGATTGTTCCGGAACACCTGCTCGAATAGCTGGTGCGCCTCCCGCTCCGCAGTGATGTTCCTGCAAACCCCGAAGACGCACTGCGCTCCATTCCATCGGCCAATCCAGACACGACTTTCCGCCGGAATGATCGCCCCGCTCTTCGCTACGAGCGGCAGGCGCGAACAATCCTGCTCTTTGCGGAGAACGGCGCTGAAGGCCTCTGCAATGTCCGGCCGCATATTCTCTGGGTGCAGTTCCAGCACGTTGAGTCTGAGCGCTTCTTCGGCGGAGTAGCCCAGCGTCCGCGTGAAGGCAGCGTTGGTGTAGAGGATTTGCCCTGTCGGCGTCCCCACGATGACCATGTCGGTCATCGAGTTGAAGAACGCGCGAAAGTTGGACTCGCTCTCGCGCAGGGCCTCCTCGATGCGCTTGCGCTCGGTGATATCGACGTAGGTGCCGATGAAGTACTGAACGGTTCCGCCCAGGTCGCGCACCGCTGCGACGTTGACGTCGACCCAGACAGGGGCGCCACATCGAGTGACGTAGCGCTTCTCGAGGCGTAGCTTCGATTCGCTGGAGAGCATCGTGCTCAAACCATGGACGCCGGCAGGCCTGTCGTCGGGATGCGTGATGTCGTTGAAGGATTTCGCTAGCAATTCGGATTTGGCGTATCCGAGCAGAGTCGCCAGAGCATCGTTCACCCGTAGGAATCGACCGTCGGCTGCGATCAACGCCTGGGGCACGGCTCCGTCGTCAAAGCCCACCCTGAACCGCTCGTTCGCTTCTTCCGCATTCTTGCGATCCGTGATGTCGCGCGCGATTCCCTCGAACCCGATGATGTTCCCGGCCTTGTCGTAGAGGGGCAACCCGCTCGACGTATGCCACTGCCAACACCCTGAAACATCCCGTATGCGGTATTCGACCCCCCCTCGCCGCAGGCCCTGCGTGATCGCGGACTGCATGAGCTCCACGCAGCGCAGAAGGTCATCGGGGTGAATGAAGTCCTCGATGGATCGTCCCAAGACGTCGCTCACCGGATGCCCGAGAACGACGGTCCACGCGGGCGACACGTAGGTGAATACACCGGTCAAGGTCATCGTGTAGATGACGTCGTGGCTGTTTTCGACGAGGAGGCGGTGCTTCTCCTCGCTCTCGCGCAGGGCGACTTCGGCCACCTTTCGGTCGCTGATGTCCACGAATGTCTCGACGAGCTTCTCCTCGCCGCCCAGCTCGATGCACTTGACCGACCTGAGAACGGACAGTGCGCTCCCGTCGCGCCGAAGGAGGACGGCGTCGGCGTTCTGCACCGCTTGTTCCTCGTCATCGCACCGACGCTTGGTCTCCTCAGGAGCGAGGATCCACTGATGGCGCGGACATCCCACCACGTCCGAGACAGTCCCGCCGATGAGCCCACACAGGGCCGCATTTGCATGTTCGATGACCCCCGTGCGAGCGTTGATCATCGCGACCCCCACCCCAAGACCGTCCAGCACCTCGCGCGGAAGCTGTGCTCGCTCACCTGGCGTCTGTGCACGGTTCCCGGCTCGGCGCCGCGGCCGTGCGCGGTCGAAACCCGGCCGTCGCCGGCTGCGCGAAGGGATGTCCATCGTCTTAGGTGCGGTCCCTCCTCCCCAACTATCGGCACAACCGGGAAGGACCTTAACCCTGCTCTCCCAGTGGCCGGCCCGGCGCGCCTTCGTCAAACGTGGGCGAGGTCCGCACTCGACGTCCGTCAGGCGAAGCGCTCTCCAACGCAACGGGAATCATCCGCTTTGGACGGATCTCGCGCGCCCGAGAAGACATCCATGAGCCATTTTTGTGTGGGCTTCCCTCTCCTTAAGCGTCGCACGAGAATGCTTGAACGCACCGGAAGGTTGGATTTCATGAAGACTCGCACCCTCGCTCTTTCGTTCGTCGTCACCGTCCTCGCGGTCGGCTGCGGCTCTTCGCCGAGCAGCAATAACAATGACGAGGGCTTAGGCGACGCGTCCGGATCGGGTGGAGGGTCCAGTTCTGGAGCCAGCGGCGGGACGAGCTCGAGTTCCGGGTCGTCCGGTGGGTCGACGTCGGGGACCGGTTCAAGTTCGGGAACGAGCGGAGGGTCGACGTCGGGGTCGAGTTCAGGGTCCAGCTCGAGTTCAGGGTCCAGCTCGAGTTCAGGGTCCAGTTCGAGTTCAGGGTCCAGCTCGAGTTCAGGGTCCAGTTCGGGGGCACGCAACGACGGCGGAACAGGGTCGAGTTCGAGTTCAGGCGGGCGCAACGACGGCGGAACCGGGTCGAGTTCCAGTTCGGGGTCGAGCTCGAGTTCGGGGTCGAGTTCCAGTTCGGGGTCGAGCTCGAGTTCGGGGTCGAGCTCGAGTTCGGGGTCGAGCTCGAGTTCGGGGTCGAGGTCGAGTTCCAGTTCGGGGTCGAGCTCGAGTTCGGGGTCGAGCTCTAGCTCGAGTTCGGGGTCGAGCTCGGGTTCAAGTTCGAGTTCCGGTGGGGAAGGCGGGTCTCCGCTGACAGGCGTCCATGCCGTGGGAAACCAGCTTTACGATGGGACGACACCCATTCGGCTTCTTGGGGTAAACCGCCCGGGCGGGGAATTCTCCTGCGTCGGTGCCAATTCGACCTCAATTTGGGATCCGGGCGACGGGTCCGGCAACAACCAGGCGACCATCACCGCGATGCTCGCCTGGCACGTCAACGCCGTGCGAATCCCTCTCAACGAGGACTGCTGGCTTGGGCTCAATGGCCTTTCCAGCAAAGTCTCGGGCACGACCTACCAGGCGGGCGTCAAGACGTGGGTCGATCTTCTGCTTCAGAATGGCCTTTATGCCATCTTGGACTTGCACTGGACGGAGGGAGCAGGCGGCGCATTGGCCACAGGCCAGCAGCCGATGCCCGATGCCACTCACGGCGCGGCATTCTGGAGCTCTGTCGCTGGGGTCTTCGCCTCGGAACCAAAGGTGATCTTCGAGCTCTTCAATGAGCCATACCCCGACAACGACACCGACAACGGCTGGACCTGCTGGAGAGACGGAGGATCCGGTTGTGGCCCATCCTACGCAATCGCCGGCATGCAGGCGATGCTCACCGCCGTCCGCGACGCAGGCGCAACCAATCTTGTGCTGCTCGGTGGCCTCGAATACTCGAACGATCTGACGAAGTGGCTTCAATACGAGCCAACAGACCCGGCGAACAACCTCGCTGCCGCGTGGCACGTCTACACCAACAGCGCCATGACAGGGACGAAGGGCGCGACAGCCTATGCGTCGGATGCGGCCGCGGTCGCGGCGAAAGTGCCCGTCGTCGCGACTGAAATTGGCGATGCTGCGTGCGTCGGAGGACAGCCAGCCAACGGAGGGGCGTTCATCACGGGGATCATGACGTACCTCGACGGGCTCACGCCGCCCCAGAGTTACCTCGCCTGGTCGTGGAGCACGGATTGCGCACCGACGCTCATCTCGGATCTCGACGGAACGGCCGCCTGTCAGGGCGTCGCGTTCAAGACGCACATGGCAACGGTCACGCCGTGAAGGGCTAAGGGCGACCGATCACGCGTGGGACGCGGTCATCGATCGGGTGGTCGCGGTCGTCGGTTGGACGAACCCCCGTCGCTCCTGGAATTGCTCGGCCCCGAGCAGTCCAGGGAACCGAGGATGCAAGCCGCCGCAACGAGAGCAAGCACCCAACAACCCACGCGCCGTGACGCTTCACCAGAGCGCCTTCCGCATCCCCAGATTCGTCGTGGGCCATGACAGACTTGAACTGTCAGCCAACGGATTAAGAGTCCGCTGCTCTACCAATTGAGCTAATGGCCCTGAGGACGCGGGTCGAGCTACGTAACCGCCCTCGGCCCTCGTGTCAAGGCGCCCAAGACCCTTGTCTTCTGGTAGTACGAGGCCCGTCGTGCAAGCCGTTGTCCTCGCAGGCGGTCTCGCTACGCGGATGCGCCCGCAGACCCTGACCGTGCCCAAATCCATGCTCGAAGTGGCCGGGCGGCCCTTTGTCGACTGGCAGCTCGAGCGCCTCGCGGCCTGCGGCTTCGACCGCGTCGTCATGTGCGTCGGTTATCTGGGCGAGCAGGTGCGAGCCCATGTCGGGGGCGGAGCGCAATTCGGCCTTCACGTCGAGTGGTCGGAGGACGCAACCTCCACACCGTCGCAGGGGTTCGGGCCACCGAAGTTGCTCGGAACCGCCGGCGCGATCCGGTCCGCCCTCGATCGTTTGGACGAAACTTTTCTCGTGACCTACGGCGACAGCTACCTGCCGTTCGACTACTCCGACCCTCTCACGATGCTCGACCGACGCGAGGACTGCGACGGCGTCATGGCGGTCTACAAGAATGCCGGTCAGTGGGACGCCTCGAACGTCATCACGGACGGAACGTGGGTGCTTCGCTACGAGAAGGGCCAGCACGGCGCCGCGTTCGACCACATCGACTATGGCGCGACCGCCCTCAGGCGCCCGGTGATCGCCTCTCTCGAACCCGGTCGGGTCTGCGGACTCGACATCCTCCAGAGAGACCTCGCGGCCCGGAAGCGCTTGCGGGCCACCGTGGCCCATGACAGGTTCTTCGAAATCGGCTCGCCGGATGGACTGGCCGAGCTTGACCGACACCTTCGAACGGGAACAGAGGAATGATCGTTTCTCGCGCACCAGTACGCTTTTCTTTGGGGGGAGGCGGAACCGACCTTCCCAGCTATTCCCGGGAACACGGCGGGTTCGTGATCGCGGCAGCCGTAGACAAATACGTGTCGGTCTGCGTCGCCCGACGCTTCACGGAGTCCATCCGACTCGCCTATTCGGAAACGGAGACCGTCGAGTCGGTCGACCAGATCCGTCACCGAATCGTTCGTTCGGCGCTGAAGCTCACCGAGATCTCGCGCGGCATCGAAATCCATAGTTTGGCCGATGTGCCCGCGAACACGGGGCTCGGGTCGTCGAGCACGTTCACTGTGGCCCTGCTAAACGGGCTACACATGTACAAGCGCGAAATCGTCCCGAGCGAGCAGCTCGCGCGCGAGGCCTGCCAGATCGAGATCGACATCCTCAAGGAACCGATCGGAAAGCAGGACCAATACATCGCTTCGTATGGCGGCGTGAGCGCGATGACCTTCGATCCCAACGGAGATGTTCATGTCGAACGGCTTCCCCTTTCGGACGAAGTCATCGACGAGCTCGAGGCCAGCCTCCTCATCTATTATTCAGGCGTCGAGCGCGCCGCATCGAGCGTCCTCAAGGAGCAGGCAAAGACCATCGTCGAGAATCGCGACGCCGCGGTCGCGCGCATGCACCGTATCAAGCAGCTCGGCTACGAGACGAAACGTATTCTTCTCTCAGGCAACATCGACGCGTACGGCGAACTGCTCCACGAGCACTGGACGAACAAGCGCAAGCTCGCGTCCAACATGGCCGACAGCGTCATCGACGAACACTACGAGGCGGCGCGCGCGGCCGGAGCGATCGGCGGCAAACTGATGGGCGCTGGGGGCGGCGGCTTCTTCATGTTCTACGTTCGGGTCAAGGATCGTCGGAGCGTGCACCAGGCTTTGGCCAGCCGGGGACTCCGGCCATTGCGGTTTCACTTCGACTTCGACGGGGCTCGAATCGTCGCAAACTTTCATCGATCCTAGACCGATCTTGCCAACGGACGCTGAGGGCGAATTCATGGAAACGTTTGCATCCCACTACGTGAGCGAGACCGTTGCGATTCTGGGCAAAGTCGACCTCACGGCGGTCGAAGCAATGGCCTTGGGATTGGCTGGCGTACGCGCCGCCGGTGGACGTCTGTTCATTCTCGGAGTCGGGGGCAGCGCCGGACACGCAAGTCATGCAGTAAACGATTTTCGCAAGATCTGCGGATTCGAAGCGTACGCGCCGACTGACAACGTGAGCGAGCTTACGGCCCGAGTGAACGACGACGGATGGGACACGTCGTTTGTCGAGTGGCTTCGCGGGTCGCGCTTGCGCGCCGGCGACGGTGTCCTGGTCTTCTCCGTCGGAGGCGGAAATCGCGAAAAGAATGTCAGCGTCAATCTCGTTCGATCCCTCGAACTCGCCCACGAGGTCCGCGCCAAGGTGTTCGGCATCGTGGGTCGCGACGGCGGGTACACAAAGCAGGTCGCCGACGCGTGCGTCGTCATCCCTACCGTGGCGAGCGAGCGGACGACGCCTCACACGGAGGGTCTGTGCGCGGTCTTCTGGCACCTTCTCGTGAGTCATCCTGCGCTCCAACGAGCGTCCACGAAGTGGGAAAGCGTCAAGTGAACCCGGTTGCGATCTTCGATCGCGACGGCACCATCGTCGACGTGGTCCGCGACGAAGAAGTCGGCGTGACGAGTGTTGCGTTTCACCCACGCCAGCTGCACCTGTTGCGCGGCGCAGTCGAGGGCATGCTCCTGCTCGAACAAGCGGGGTTCGCAATCGCGATAGCGACCAACCAACCAGGGCCCGCCAAGGGCCAGGTGTCCGCGGACGCGGTCCGGCGCACCAATGGTGCGCTCATTGCTTTGCTGCTCGAGCACGGGGTCCACGTGCAAGCGCTCGAGGTCTGCATGCACCACCCCGTCGGCAGTCCGGGCGCCGATCCAACACTCGTCAAGCAGTGCGACTGCCGCAAGCCCAAGCCGGGCCTCCTCACGGCCATTCTGGCGAAGCTCGACGGCAATCCAGCGGCATCGTGGATGATCGGCGACAGCACGGCAGACCTGGAAGCCGGCCGCGCTGCGGGCGTGAAACGCGGGCTCGTCTTCTCGACCCAGCGATGCGAGCTCTGCCCCCTGCGCTCAGGGCCGAACTCCCTCGGGCCCGACGTCCACGGGCCAACGCTCTTCGACGTCGCCCAGGCCATTCTGGCGTTCTAAGAAGTGTGGTGATTTTCGTCGAGACCGAGCGAGGCCGGCGGCGAGTCGCCCGGAGCCTACTTCCCGTAGGCGAGGACGCTCGACGCCGGGGTCGCGAAGGGATCGGCGAAAAGCACCACACTTCTATCCGACGTGCTATGGCAGCGCCAAGGAGAGCTCTATGGGCCTATTTATCGACAGTTCGCAACCGAAAGAGATCCAAGAGCTTTTTTCGTGGGGCGTTCTGTCCGGCGTGACGACCAACCCGCTGATCATCGCGCGCGAATCCCCGAATGCGGACCTCGGAGAGTGCATCCGAGCCATCGTGGCGGTCAGCACTGGGGACGTCTCGGTGGAACTGACGACCGAGACCGAGCGCGAGATGATCGAGGAGTCGCTCCAGTATCATGCCTGGGAACCCAGCCGAATCACCATCAAGGTCCCATTCAGCGAGACCGGCCTCAAGGTCCTCCATCAGCTCGTCAAACGAGGCATCAAGACCAACGTCACCTGCCTGATGGCGATGAACCAGGCGTATCTCGCGGCGCTGGCGGGCGCGACATACGTCAGCATCTTCAGCGGCCGGGTGCGCGACATGGGATACGACGTGCGCCCAGTCATCGCGTCGACTCGCGAGATCCTCGAGCGTGAAGACCTGGACTCGAAGATCATCGTCGGTTCGATGCGCCACCTGATGGATGTCAACGAAGCTCTCGAAGCGGGGGCTCACATTCCGACGGTGACTCCGCCCATCCTTCGCAAGATGGTATGGAATCCGCGCACGATCGAGACGATTGCGGAGTTCAACACGGCGTGGCGGAGTCGGTCGGCAGCCAAGTAGTCGCTCGTCGACGGCGCACTACTCTTCCTTCTTCGGCCCTTCGTTGTATCCGCGCGGCCGGTATTTGGGATCCACTCCTTTGTGCTCCTCGCCGTTGGCCAGGATGTCGTCGACCAAGTACTTGAGCCACGACCCCGGGTACTTGTCGGCGAGCTCCTCGAGTTGGTCCCTTACGCCTGACGGGTCCTCGAATTGGTGTTCGTCCCAAAGGCACTGAATTCCGAGCGCAATGAGGTTCACGTCATTCGGCGCGAGATCGAAGCCGCGGAGATAATGGGGAACGGCTTCGGGCGCTCGATGCAAGCGACAGAGCGTGTCGCCGACGTAGACGCTGGCCATGGGCCACTGGGGCGCCAAGCCCAACGCCACCTTGTTCGCCGTGAGACGTCCCTCGAGGTCGCCGCGAGCCCCGAGCATGACAGAGTAGTTCAAGTGGGCCTTCGCGCTTCTCGGCACGGCCTTTCGAGTCGCGTTCCAAAACGCGAGGTCGCTGGAATAGTCTCTCGCGTGACGATACGCGGCGACGCACTGAAATCCCAAGAACGCCACGAGGAGGCCGATAGCCAGCTTGCGCACCGCCAGAGCATTGGGCAGCGTGAGAAACTTCGAGAAGGCAAGCGCGAGCAGAATGGAAGTGCCGACCGAGGGAAAGTACCAGAATCGCTCCGCGCGCACCGTGGGGAGAAGCACAGGGATGTTGGAGACAGGGAAATAGGCGACCACGATCCAGGCGGCGGCAAACGCGACGAGCGGCGCCAGGTCGCGCTCACGTCGTCGCCGAAGCCACGACACGATGCCGACGACAGGCGCCAGCGCCAGGGGCAGCACCATCGCTACGGCGCCCACGACACTTTCGGGAAATACGAGTCGTGCGGGTATGGGCTCTTGCGGTGCTGAATAGTCGCCTGACAGCGCCAGCGGAAGGAAGACCTGGCCGAGACCCCGAGCGAACACCCGAAGAGCCCCAGCCACCCGAAAGGGCAAGGAAGCGTCGATGAGCGGGTTGTTCAGAGGATCGTGCGGCAACATCGGCTGCGCGTACCAGCGCAGTGCCGCCGCGAACGCCCGAGCAACCCACGGCTTGTGCGCCATCGCCTCGCGCGAGATCTCCGGGGGAGCGGTGTAGGGAAAGCAACGCCGGCGCAGCTCGACATACAGCACGAACGCCGCGGCAACTGCGACGGAAGCCACGACCGTTCGAGCGATGCGCCGGGGATGCTCGGGATGGGACAGCTGAGACGTGAGCAGCGCACCGAGCGGAACGAGCGGGACGATACAGAGTGCGCTCTCCTTCGAGTAGAGACCGAGAAGCGTCGCCGCGAAAAGTGCGGCTGGCATGGTGAAGAGAGGTAGCTCGAGAGCGAGCAACGCCAAGACGGCCGCAGCGCCGCCAAGAACGTCGGCCAGCCCCACAACGCCCGTGACCGCTTCCGTCAACACCGCTGTCGAGACGAAGAAGACACCCGCAAGCCACGCGGTGAGGCGGTTGCGCGTCCAACAAAACACGAGCATGACGAGGAGCGCGCCGTTGAGGCCGTGGAGAAGGACGTTGAGATACGCGTGTGGAAATGCGCTCTGGTCGCGTAGACCCACGCTCCACATCGCGCGCCAGATGAGATCCGGCAAGGGCCGATAGGATCCGATCGTGTGGGCAGGGAGCAGGCCCCAGAAGTCTCGATGGAATGCCTGAAGCCAGCCGATCCCGCTCTTGGGACTGCCGGCAGCTCGCACGTACGGATTGGCGAGAAGCGCCTCTTGTTCGTCAAAAATGAAGTTGGTCGTTACGCTCCGCGTGTAGAGAAGCATCGACAGCGCGACGAGGGGCACGATGGCGACGAGCAGCGTAGGGTCCTCGCCGAGGAAGTAATCCCCGACTCGTTGAAACCACCGCCGCTTGAACGGAATGCGAAACGCGTCCTCAGGTTGAGAAGCGCTGGTCGACAAGGGTGACGGATCAGAAGCGTTCACGGATCACAGAGCGGCCGAGTCGTAGGCCTGAGCTATGGACGTTACCGCAGATGAATCGCCCCTGCGGAGCCTCAAAGCCAGGAAGAACGCGAAGACCATGCCGATGGATGCAGCCACATAGGGGCCCTTCGGTCCAACGTTTGCGTAGAGAAAGCCTCCCATCGCCGGACCAAAGGTCCGAGCCAGGCTTGCCACCGACTGGTTGGTCCCGAGCGCGGCACCCTGGCTGTCGGGTGGCGTCCGCCGTGAGATGAACGCCGGCACGCTGGGTGCTGTCAGGCCGTTGCCGACGGCAAGCCACGCACCCGCTGCGTAGAGCAGCCCACGCGAGTGGACAGAACCGGCTGCGACGAGCGCCGCGAAGGCCGACGCCTGCACGATGGTTCCTCCGCGTATGAGTGCGATTTCGCTCAGACGCTTGGACAGCGGACGCATGAGACCTCCTTGAACGAGGGCGGCCACCACCCCGATGAACGCCAAGACGAACCCGGTCCCGCGCTCGTCGATCCCGAACCGATCCCCACAATAGAATGTGAACGTTTGGTCGAGGTTGGTGAAACTGACCACGCCGACGAAGTTTACGGCTACGGCGACGGCAACTCCGGGAAGGGCCAGCGTCCGTCGGGCTCCTGAAAAATCGAGGGGTGCGTGCCTCGGCGAGCGCTTGCGAGAGCGCCGCTGCGCCGGGAGTGATTCGGGGACTCCGAGAAACACCCACAGCAGGTTGATGGCGCTCAGACACGCGGCCACGAAGCAGGGAAGGGCGCCCATGCGACCGCCGACGCGGACGAGGGCGAGCTGGCCTCCGATGCCGGGACCCAAGATAAATCCCAGACCGAATGCCATTCCGATGAGGCCCATGCCCTTGGTCCGGTCTTCCGGCCGAGTGATATCCGCGATGTACGCGCTCGCTGTACCGAGGTTCGCGGTCGCGACACCCCCGAGAGCGCGAGCTGCAAACAGCCACCCAATGCTCTGACCCCACGCGAGTCCCGCTCCGAGCGCCGCCATCGACGCTGCCGTGGCCGCCACGGACCAGAGAAGCACGGGACGACGTCCGACGCGGTCCGAGACTCGCCCCCACACCGGTACGAAGAGGAACTGGGCGAGCGAATACGTGGACCCGAGCAATGTGGCGACGAATTCGCTCACTCCAAAGGTCTCATGCGCCTCTTTGGCCAGAAACGGCAGGACGAGCCCAAAACCAAGCAGATCGATGAAGACCGTCAGGAAGATCGCGCCGAGTCGCGGGGCGGATTTCATGTCGGGAGGGCGCACTATAGCTGCCGCGAGCCGGAGTCGCTCGACGGGTCGTGGACCCGGTCGGCTCGAACGAACGCCTCCCGATTGCCGCGCGGGCCCGCCAGAACGCTGTCAGCCGTCTGCATCACGGTGAATCCGGACGCGCGGATCGCCTCGAGTGCGCGTTCGATCGCCTCCGAACGCACCCCCTCGTCCCGAACGACCCCTCGCCCCCGTGAGGCCTCTTCGCGGCCCACTTCGAACTGAGGCTTGATCATCGCCACGAGAACACCTCCACGGCGCGTGCACGCTGCAATCGCAGCCATCAGCTGCCCGAGGCCGATGAACGATGCATCGACCACCGTCAGGTCGACGGTTCCTCCGATCGCCTCCGCGGACAGCGACCGCGCGTTGGTTCGTTCCCGCACGATCACGCGATTGTCGGTGCGCAGCTTGTGGGCGAGCTGGCCATAGCCAACGTCGACCGCAACGACCTGCGCGGCACCCCTCTGAAGGAGGCAGTCGGTGAACCCCCCGGTCGACGCGCCGATGTCGAGACAGCGCAGACCGCGAACGTCGAGGGCGAAAGCGTCGAGCGCACCCGCGAGTTTCACGCCGCCACGCGACACGAATGGGTGGTCGGGCCCACGCACCTCGATCGGGGCGTCTTCATCGACCGGCGCACCAGGCTTGTCGACTCGCGTTCCGCCGACGAAGACCTGCCCGGCGAGGACATAGGCTTGCGCCCGTGCCCGAGATGGGGCGAGGGCGCGCGCAAAGAGGACCTGGTCGAGACGCTGCTTGGTCATGCCCGATGCGACGGATTACATCCTCAGAGCCGACGAGTGCAGCAAAGATGCCAGTAGCTCGACTGCCTCGCCCATGCGGGGACCTGGTCGAAGCAATCGATCGTCGGAAGCACGCAGGACGCGGCCGGCTCGGACCGCCTGAACGCGCCCCCAACCAGGACTATCACGGCCTATCCCGGAGGGTTCCAACGCGCCGGCGGGCGACGTGCCGTCGAGGACGATGTCGGGGTCGAGCTCTGCGATGCGCTCGAAACCAAGCGTTGGCCATGCCGGGCCGTCCATCACGACGTTCGTTCCTCCGGCGCGGGCGACGAACTCCTGCAGGAAGCTCGACGGCCCCGCCACGACGACCGGCTCCAGGTTCACCACGAACAGAACGCGTGGGTGCGGTTTGTTCGCGACGGAGCGCGCGACCGCATCGGCACGCGCATCAATGGCCGACACGCATGAGCGAGCCTCCCCAAGGCGCCCGGTGCGGCGCCCCAACTCGATGAGCAGCGCCTCCATGGCCTGCCACGAATCACCGGACGGGAAAAGCGAATCCACCCCGTGGGCTCCAAGCTGCCGAGATATGCGATCGGTCGCCGCTCCGCTCGTTCCGACGACGAGGTCCGGGGTGAGCTCAAGAATCCGCTCCAGGTCCGGCTGCACGTCCCCGACGATCGGCAATCGGGACGCCTCTGGCGGAAAGTCCGAGAAACGCGATCGACCGACCACGAGGGGTCCGTCTCCAATAGCGAACAGCGCCTCCGTGGTTGACGGGGCAAGCGACACGATCCGCTGCGCCGGCAGCCCGCCCGACGAGGTCTTGTGCACGCTGCACGCTGCCAGCCCGACGGCTACCAGGATCTCGAGCGCCCGTCGACGCGTGGTCACGCAATCAGCCCGTACTTGTGCAGTTTCTCGACGAGCGCTGGACGCGACACCCCGAGCCGACGCGCCGTCTCACTCTGGTTGTGCGCCGCCGTCTCGAAGGCCTCCGCGATGAGCGAGCGTTCAAAGGCTTCGACTCGAGCGCGCAAGGGGTGTCCGGGACCGGGATCGCCCACGGCGGCAACAGGAGTTGCGGCCGCCGAAGGACCTTCGGAGAGAGAACGCCAAAGCGCCAGCGTAATCCGCTCATCGGGTGCAAGAGCGAGCAACCGCGCCACCGTGTTTTCGAGCTCTCGCACATTTCCGGGCCACGCGTGATGTCTCAACGCGTCGAGCAGCGCCGGTTCGAGCTCGACCGCGCCCATTCCGTAGCGCTCCGCGTAGCGCCGGACGAAGGCTGCGACGAGCGCTTCGAGATCCTCCATGCGTTCGCGCAGCGGGGGGATGCGAATCGGTACGACGTTCAAGCGATAGAACAAGTCTTCGCGAAAGCGACCCGCCTTGACCTCCGCGGCGAGGTCGCGATTCGTGGCGGCGATCAAGCGAACATCGACGGTCTCCGTTCGCCCGCCCACGGGTTGGACCTCGCCAGACTGGAGCGCCCGAAGAATCTTGGCTTGAGTGGCAGGCGCGAGCTCTCCGATCTCGTCGATGAACAACGTACCTCGATGGGCCTGCTGAAAATAGCCCGATCGTGCTGCCGAAGCGCCCGTGAAGGCCCCCTTCGTGTGCCCGAACAATTCCGCTTCGGCGAGCTCTCCCGGAATCGCCGCGGCATTGAATCGGATGAGAGTCTTGTCAGCTCGACGGGAATGGGCGTGGAGAACCGTTGCCGCCACGTCCTTGCCGGAACCGCTCTCGCCGGTCAAGAGTACGGTCACATCCTTCGGGGCCACTCGGGCGATCAAATCCATGATCCGCCTCATCGGGGCGCTCTCGGCCACGATGTTCCGGCCGAGGGCGGCCTCGGTGCGCAAACGCGCATTCTGGAGACGGAGCTCGCGCCATTGAGCCGCGCGCTGCACCGCCAGAGCCAGTTCATCGGGATCGAACGGCTTTGGCAAGTAGTCGTACGCCCCCGCCTTCATCGCCGCGACGGCAACTCGTTCGGAACCGTGTGCGGTGAGTATCACCACGGGGACGCTCGGATCGCTCGCTCGCATCCGCTCGAGCACCTGCATGCCATCCATCTCGGGCATCGCGAGGTCCGTGAGGACCACGTCAGCTCCGCGCGCATCGAAAGCGGCCAAGCCGGTCGCCCCGCTTTCGCACGTCTCGACGACGAGCCCTTCGTCGGTCAGGACCGCTTCGAGCGTATACCGCAGGGACGGATCGTCATCGATCACCAACACTCGAGTCATGGATCCTCAACGAACGGGCGCTGCAACGGAGGCCGGCGCGTCAACATCCGAATTCGATGGCGCAGCGCGACGCAGCGGATTCGGCAGGCGGCAGCAAGCTTTCGGCTGCTTCGGCAGGTACACCGTGACCGACGTCCCGCGACCGACTGCGCTCGAGTACTCCAGCCGCCCGCCGTGCTGTTCGATAATCCCTCGAGCGACCGCGACTCCAAGCCCAGTGCCGCCTACTTTCGTGGTGAAATACGGCTTTCTAATCCGCTCCAAGACCTCCGGCGCCATGCCCTCGCCATCGTCGTGAACGACGATGCGCACGCCGCCCGGCTCCCCGGCCACCGAAACTCGAACGGAAGACCCGTGAGGCGACGCCTGAATCGCGTTGAGCACGAGATTGAGCAGCGCCTGCCGGAGCTTGCGAACGTCGGCGTCGACCATGATCTCCGCTTCTCCCGAAACTTCGAGCGACACTCCTGCATCGCCGGCTCGAATCTCCAGAAGAGTGCCCAGTTCGCGAGCCACGGCGTGCGGCGATATCGGCGAAGGACTCAAGTCATCGAAGCCACGAGAAAACGAAAGAAACTCATCGACGATGGCGTGGAGCCGGTCCGCCTCGGCGGCCACGATGCCCAATCGGTCGGCCATTTTCGGCTCCACGGCGTGGCGGGCCATGTGGGCGGACAGGCCCTTGATGGCCGCGAGCGGGTTCTTCACCTCGTGGGCGAAACGAGCCGCCATCGCCTCGAGCGCCCGCGAACGCTCTTCTCCCTCGCAGCACAGCTCCTCGCGGCGCTCAGCGAGCTCGAGCGCCGCGCGCTCATACGCCTGGGTCACCGCGCAAGCCACGCGATAGATGCCGGCCATCGAGAACACCGCCGACGTGAGCGCGATGCTTATGTAGACGGGGCTCGGCCACGGGCCCGAGGGAGCCAGGGGAACCGGCATCGCACCGAACGCCGTTCTGGCCACGATGGCGAGCGCCATGAAGGAAATCAAGAACACGCCGAACGTGGCGTGCCGGATCCACTCCGGCTCGCGCACCGTAATGGCCATGGCTGCCATCGACAGTCCACCGGTCACCAGAAGCGGGCTCGCGAGTCCCCCGGTCGTTCCAATGATGACAAAAAATCCGATGACGCCGCAGATGAATGCCGCCGCTTGCAGGTGCTTGTGCCGCCAAAACGTCGTCCCAAGCAGCAGCACCGAAATGACTGCCACCACGCCACACTGAACAATGACTCGCCACTTCGCCTCTCCGTACGCAATGAGGAGCGTGACCACGATGACCTTATACGGAACGAGCCAGGTCAAGCGCCAGCGAGCGGCGGATCGGCCCATGTCCTGCAGTGCGCGCCGGCGCAGCGCTCCGAAGCGCGCGCGCATGCGCAGGTCGCTCGCAGCGGCGGTCAACGACGGATCAGCCGGAGTCATGGATAAGGGCAACCTAACAGCAAATCTCGTGCGCGCACGAGAACGTGGGGGAATAGCAGTCGAGAGCCCCATTTCCTAGAGAACCCCACCCTCGTTTCGACTGGGTCTTTCCGTCCGGTGTCCGCATTCCGACACCTATCGCGCATACTCGGCGCGGGTCGGCCCCTCCAGAAGCCCAGCCGCGTGCCCCCGCTCGTAGAGAACATCGACCGCCCTACGAACGTCCGGAGGCGCCTCGAGAGTGTCGGCGTTAGCGTACATGGCGAGGTAGCGGTCCAGCATCGTGCGGGTCAAGCGAAGCCCCTGGCGGTCCTCGCCTTCGATCAGCGCGCGCATGGTGTCTTCCCGATGCGTAAGAGCCCACTCGATCGACACCCGGCAGACGCGGGATACCCGCTCGACGGTCTCCCGACCGAGCGCTCGGCGCACCGCATTGGCGCCCAGGGGGAGCGGGAGTCCTCCGGTCAAACGCGCCCACTCCTCGCCGAGATCGCATACCGACGCGAGGCCCTCGCGCTCGAACGTCACGCGCCCCTCGTGAATCACGAGGGCGGCATCGACGTCCCCAGAACGCACGGAGTCGAATACACGCTCAAACGGAACGATGGGCACGATCACGGCCTCGAATCGAGGCAGCAGCAGCCGAAGCACCAGATACGCGGTCGTGCGAAGTCCCGGAACCCCGATTCGCGCCGAGTCGAGCGACGCGAGCGTGACCGGCCGGCGAGCCGCGAGAATGGGACCGTACCCGCGCCCGACGGACATGCCACTTGACAGCAGCAGGTAGCGATCGGCCACGCTCGGCCAAGCGGCCACCGAGAGCGCCATCACGTCCAGGTCGGCCGCCGCAGCGCGAGCGTTGAGCGATTCCGTATCGGACCGTTCGACCTGAAACTCGAGGCCCTCGGTGTCGATCTTGCCGAACAGGGCTGCCCAGAACATGAAGATGTCGTCGCTGTCCGGAGAGAACGCGAGGCGAACGCGTGCAGAAGCGCTCATCGGCGTCCAGCCTAGCGTAGCTGCGCGCTAGGTTGGTCGCCGGATGCAGATTCGTGCCGCTATTCGTCCAACCCCGTCGCTGGGAATTGTTGCCGTCGCTGTTCTCGCGGCGGTCGCCGTGGGGATCGCTCGATCGAACGACGGACTGGTCGCTCGGTGCGGCAAGGGCTTTAGGGCACGCGCGGGACGGTGCGAAGCTCGGGTGATCGCGGGGGAATGTCCCAAACCTCTTATCGCGATCTCGACCGCGTGCGATGCTCCCGATGTCCGAGTGCTCGTCCCGGCGATCTCGTTTTGGCTTGGGCCTTCGGACTGGGAGGCGGAGGGGCGCGTCTCGCCTCGTTGGATCGACGTCGAGGCGTTTCGAATCGACGCGTTCGAAACGACTGTTGGACGCTGGTTTGGGGCTCACGATCCCAGCGCCGACACCGCGGGCGACGGCGCGAGGGCTGCAAGTGGCCTATCGCGGGACGAAGCCGCTGCGTTTTGCCGGTCGCGCGGGGGACGATTGCCGACCGAAGAGGAATGGATGGCAGCAGCGGCGTACGGGTATCCATCGACCCGAAGGTATCCATGGGGCGACACCGGGGCCGTATGCAGGAGAGCCGCCTGGGGCCTGTCGCGCGGACCATGCAGTGTTCACGCAACCGGGCCGGACACGGTTGGCGCCCACACCGATGGAGATTCCGCCCTCGGCATCCACGACCTCGCGGGAAATGTTGCGGAGTGGGTGAGCACCGACGCTGCATCGACGAACTCGGTGGGAGTGGCCAAAGGGGGTTCGTGGCAGAGCGAAATGGCCAGTGAACTGCGAATCTGGTCCCGTCTCGAAGTCCCAGTCACTTCGCATGATCCTAGGATTGGCGTCCGGTGCGCGTACTCGCTCTAGAAGAATACACCGACCTTCTCGGCGGCACTTCCCGATGCAGCCTCCTGGGGGTTCGGGCTCGCCTCGCACTCCAAGTTCGCGATTGCGAAGTGCGACTGCGATTGCGACGGGCGAAGGCGACTTCTATCGCGGTCGCCATCGCGGTCGCTCATCGCTCATCGCAGTCACTCTTCGCGGTCGCTCATCGCCAATCGCGGTCGCTCGCGCGCTAGGGGGTTCGTCGGGTGCGCTGGGAACTCTCCAGCCTCTCGAGAGCCGCGACGTCCGCGAGATCCTGGGGTCGTCCGGCTGCGCGCTTGTTCGCGAGCAAGTCGGCTCGCCCGATGACCGCACACCGCACGGACCCGAACGACGTGTCGATTCGCCGGGGCCAAGCGTCCTCGAAGAGGACCCCTTCGATGTGCGTAAGGAGGTCGATTCGCGAAGGTGGCTCGCCCATCTTGAATCCGGTCCCGGGCGATTCGAGGTCCGCTTCGGTGAGGTCTCCGACGGGCGATCCGAAGTCTTGAAGCGCGCGCATGACTTTCTTCGCGTTGTCGGCGCTCGCCTCAATCCACAGATCGAGGTCCTTCGTCGCGCGGGGTCTGCCATGGACGCCCACCGCGTATCCGCCGACGACGAGAAACCGCGCGTCAGCGGCGTTCAAGGCGGTAAGAAGATCGAGGAAGTCGGCGTTCATGGCTCTCCGGGTGCGCGATCTCGTGAAGCTCTTTGCTGAGGACCCAAACCGCCTCGGCGCGCTCATCGACCGGAATGCGGTCCCAGAAGAGAGCGTCGTAGTCCGCCATCTCTTGCCAGCCTCCGCGGAAGACGCGTGCCTCCCAGCTCGCTCTGGCGGCCTTTCGCTCCTCTGCAGTCATGGCTTCGAGTGTACCTCGGGCTCACGTTGTCTGCCGCCGCGGGCACTCTGAATCGATTGTCGCGCTGGCGACAGGACGACGAAAAGGCGGGACGGGGAGCCCAGCCCCGAGGACGGACTCCCCATATCCCTTGTTTTTGCCAATTGTTCAATGCGCCTTCATGCGTGCACACAGCCTCCTAAGGGCTCGGACGCCCGATCACGCTGCGTGCGGCGCTGCAGCCGTCGCCGGAGCGGCAGTGCCATTGACCGAAGCTGTCGGAGGTGGAGCGCTCGCCGTCGGCGCCGCGACGACGCCGGGGACGCTCGTCGTCGGGGTCACGATGATCCCCGTCACGTTGCCCTTCACGTCCTTCTTTTGCTTCTTTCCCATCGTGCTGCGCGCCTTGCGCGTCGCCAGGGCCTTGGCGATTGCCGCGGCCTTCTCCTCGGGCGTTCGCGTCGCCGACTTGGGCGGTGCGAAGCCGAAGTCGGCGAGCACGGGGCTCGTCGCGCCGAAGACGTTGATCGCGTATTGGCGCAGGGCCCGAAGGACCGGCGTCAGCTTGGTGTTGATCGCCTCCCCGGCGAGAACCGACGAATGCCACGTGGCCTTCGTCGCGTCGGACTGCGCGGTTGCATCTACGCGGTTCTGAATGAATTTGACGAGATCAGCCGGGGTGTATGTCGAACCCACGAGGGGCAGGCTCGACGTGTTCTGAAGGTGCTTCTGAATGCCCACGATGACCTGTGCATCGCGAGCCCGTGTCGTTGTCTTGTTGGGAGTGGTCATGATCGTTTCCTTTCTTTGGGACACGAGGGCGCCCTCGGCGAAGCACCGTGCTTCGCTTCGTCGTCCTCGCCCCTTAACCGGGTCGAAGGCGCCCCTTTCGCGAAAGAAAGTTCGGCACGCATGTCGATTTCCGGAAAGAGGCTCTCGCGGCGCGGGGGGGGACGCGTTAGTCGTCGGGGTGGACGCCTCTCCGTTCGAGGTAGGCGGCCTATGTCGCCGAGGGAGTCGCCTGGCTCGACGGGTCGGTCGCCCGGGTCGCCGAGGGACTCGCCTGGCTCGACGGGTCGGTCGCCCGGGTCGATGAGGGAGTCGCCTCGCTCGACGAGAGAGTCGCCCGGGTCGCCGAGGGAGGCGCCTGGCTCGACGAGAGAGTCGCCTCCCTCGAAGAAGGGGTCGCATCCCTCGACGAGATGATCGCTTCCCTCGAAGAGGGCGTCGCCTAGGACGACGAGGGAACCGCTTCGCTCGACGGAGTCGACGCGTGGACCGACTGACAAGGCCCGTTGGCCAGTCGGAGGGACGCCTGTCGGCGCTAGGCCAATGCACACCTGTCCGAGAGGGGCATTCTCCCCATCGAGGAAACGGAGCCCCTCGAACGCGCAGAGGCTGGCCTCGTCGAGGTCGACGCCAATCCCGACGGGCGGGCGACATCCCGACTCGGGCGGAAGACAGTCCTCGCGCTGGGCAACGCTCCTAGCCGTTGGTCAGCAACTCCACCCGGTGCCCGTCACCTTTCCCTCCTTCGCGTCGGGCACGTGATGCAGCTCACCAGCGTTCCCCTCAGCGGCCGGAGCTCCGAACTCGACGACGTTGATTTCCGAGAGCCCGACAAGATCCCTTACCCCGGCCAAATCGATGAACACATCCCAGTGGTATCCCGTACCGGGCGTACCAGGGCGCGCCCACCCGTTTCCGTGTTTGTCGACCCACGCCGGCTTCGAGCGAACCGTGCGATGCGCCTGCGTCGAGCCTTTCCACCACCGGTCGGGTGGGCAGAAGGGATACCTTCCTCCGTCCGACGAAGCAGGCAGACGCCAATCGAATCGAGTCGTCCACGGCTCGCTCATGTTCCGAAGATGATGGACGCAAAGAATCTGTTTGTGCCCAATTCCCTTCGGCTGGACGTGGAGGACCCACCGCGTGGTCTCGTCGAGCCTGCAGTTGTGAACGCGGTGGACACAGAGATTTCGTCCTTCGATTCGCCGGGTGAACAAGACGACCTTTTCTCCAGCCATGGCAGCGCGGAGCGTCGCCGCGACCATCCGCTCCTCCCACGACACCCCGAGGGCGCCGTATCCGAACATTTGTTCGAACCAAGCCCGCCCAGCCTTGCCGGCCGCCGAATCCAGGGCGGGCAACTGCCTTTTCGAGCCTTCGGCGAGCTTCCTCAGTTCTTGAAGAGCCCGTTTTGCCGTCGACCCGAGCTGCCGTTCGAAGGGCTGAGCGAAGAGCCTCCAGAGGTCCCGCCAGTACTCCCCAAGTGGAACGACTTGGATCTCGTGTTCCCGACAAGCCCTCACCACAAGCGCGAGATCACGCTCAACTTCGGCATCGGAACGCGGCAAGAACAACGCAGGATCGAGAAGCCCGATCATGGGGCTTCGTCGGGTTCCGGCTCGGCGCCTTCGATCATCTCGATCGGGCCGTTGCGGGACGCCTCCGGTTCGGCCTTCTCCAGCTTCGCGTAGTAGATCGCGCTCTCCTCATCGGTCGCTTCGTCCATGAAGTCGGATGGCCAGACTTTGCCGACGCCGCCGTCTGCGGTCAGCCGGCTCGAAGTGACCGTGGAACGCCCGTCCACATCCTGTTCGACGCTCAGCACAACGACGTTGGCAAGGAGCCACTTCTCGAGGGCGCTGTCGCGGCCCGCGCGCGCGGCAAGACCACGGAGTCGGCGGACGAGATGATCGCTGTGTGTTTCCACGATCAGGCGACGGTTGGACATCGCGAGGCTCACGAGCCAGTGGGCGAGGCGGCTGGCAACCTTCGGGTGGAGGTGTGCCTCGGGTTCCTCGAGGGCTATGTGCGTGAAGGACTGGCAGGTTTTTGCATATTCGGACAGCGGTATGTCTGTCGCGGGTCCCGCGAATCTTAGGGGATCTGCGAAGAGGCCAAGCTCGACGAGAGGAAGCAAGTAGCCTAGCCCTCGTCCTACGTGCACGAGACTGGCATCGCCGAACATGAGGCGAAATCCGACCTCCTGAATCTCGTCTACGCGAAGGGGCGCCCTCACGGATAGGGCCTCCATGACCTCGTTCACGGCCTGAACCAGCTGGCAGGCGCGCACGGTCGACGGGACCTCCACCGGTCCGTCCGTCAAGACCGGAGGCGGCAGAAAATGTACGATGTCGTGTTGGCGTCGGTGAAGAAGTTGGGCGGCAAGCTCACCGCTCACGCCGAGTTCGTGCGGCGCGGCAGTAGCCGCCTTGAACAGACTGGGCGGAGGCTGACGACTGGAGCCTAGGTAGTGCATGTTCTCGAGAAGCTCCTCGAGGAACAGCAGTGGCTGAGCGAACACCACCAAATAGGCATTGTGCCAGGCGCGCTGCTTGTCCCTCGGTCCGACGACTCCTCGATCGATGCGAACGTGCGGGATGAAGCGGTCCAGGACGACGCTAATCTTGTCCGCGACCTGACCGTTGCACCTTCGCCTCACCCTACCGTCGCGCACTAAGACTTCGAACGTCGTTTGCGGCCCGGCTCCCAGAGAGCGGAGTGTAATGGCCGACACCGTGGCGGTGCCCTGAGCGTCCTTGGTTTCGAGAGTCATACCCGTCCGAAGAACACGACGATCCGGCGGGGACTCGAGCCACCCAACGCCTGACAGCTTTGCAAGATTGTGAAGATCCGGCGCTTGCTGAGCGAGAGCCTTAGCCGCCTCGACCTCGGACTCCCACTCGACGGTGATTACAGGCCCCGGGACGGAGTCCCCAGCCGCAGGCCATCCAAACGTCAGCTCGCGCAGGTTGAAGGCATCGACCATCCCGTCCAATCGCAGCATCGCATCCGAGCGAATGTCGGCCAGCGTCTGCTTGAGAAGCAGCAGACTCTGAATGAGTGTGCTCTTGCCCGAGCTGTTCCTGCCCAGGATGATTGTCAGCGGTGCGAAATCGACCCGCGTCTCCGCTTCAAACGACTTGAACCGTTCGACCGTGACGGAGAGGAGCTTGGCGTTGCTCATGGGTCACACGCCACAGTATTGGCGGAGTTCCGTTTCTGCGATGAGGACTCAGGGACCATCAGTATTCGCCACACAACCATCATGGTGCGCGAAGCGGCGCCCATTCGTCCACCCCTGCAAGCGACAGACCAAGTCGAGCCAGGGCAGCGTTCAAGTCGGTGGCAGCGAAGGTCGCGTGCGTGGCCTTGGTCGCTCGTCCCGGGTGTGCGCAGAGATCGGCACCGAGGGTGCTTCCGGCGGCGGTCCGGCACTTCGAGGCAACGAAGCTTCATCGCTTCGTCTCCACGACAGGGTCAATGAGCGCCTTCAGGAACCCAAAGGCACGGCTGGATGCACGCCACCTCTTTAGTCTGCTCGCTCACCCATCGGTTCGCCTCGAGCGACACCTGACTCGGCGTCCCAGGCTTGAGGATCGCAGCCATCGCTCCGATGGTCGCTTTCTTTGTTCCAGCGGTCTTCCTGAGCTCGCGCCAGTCTTCGGCGTCGGGATCCGCGTCCGCCCGTCTGCGCCATTCGTCGGCGTAGGCCCGCGCTGCCGCACTCAGCTCGGGATACGCGACGTCCCCGAGTGCAATCAGGAGGTCCTCGAGTGTCCCGGGGATTCCGGGCGCGGGGAGCGCAAACACGCCAACGCGCGGCGGTCCCGCGACGACTTCGCCGAGGGACGATGGCGCCGGTAGGTTGAAGCCGTCGATCGCGTCCCTCAGGCGCATGAATGCGCCCTCCGCCGACCGGTCATCGTTGTCGAGAAGGATCCCGATCGCACCAGGGACTGCGGAGTACCTGGACAGCGCGTCCAGATCGTCCTCCAGCATTCCGCTGATGTTGTCTGCGCCACCCGCATTTCGGAGCGCAACGAGCAGGTCCAGCGCCACGCGGTAGATGTGTGGGGCCGGAACCGCCAGTCGATCGATGTGCTCGCCGGGAGGCCACTTGAAAGACGAGACCCAGCGCCCGAGGACTTCGTCGAGATCACTGCGTCGACGCACCCGCGACGCACTCCACTGCACTGCGAGCACCTTCCCGAGGAACGCGACGTCGTGCACGCCCTCCGCAATGAGGTACGCGAAAGCACTCATCGGACGTCAAACCCTCCCTCCCGCATCCGACGGAGGCGACCCGCGTCGTACCGACGGGATTCGTGCCCGGCATCACGACGCTTCACCCAGAAAGCGCTGAGAGTGTCCGGCGTCCCACGCTCCTCGACGGCTGCCAGCACGGCATCGACCGCTTCGAGGCTGTGTGTCGTCGCTAGAATTTGGACCTGAGAGGTCGCAGCTGCTTCGAGCAAATAGGAGAGCACCTGCCGCAGCGCTGACGGGTGGATGCCCGCCTCGAGCTCATCGACGAGAACAACACCGTGTGAAGCCCGCGTAAGGGCGAGCGCGAGCGCAGCTGCCCGGCGCATCCCATCGCCAAAGGACGCCAGGTCGACGACGCCGCGGACCCGATGGGTCACTCGGACCGAGTCGAGTCCGCTGTTGAATGCGACGACGTCGAGATCCTGAACGTTTGGGTCAAACAATCGCAGGAGTTCGACCGCGAGTTGCTTCTTGCCATCGGCCGCTACGTGACTCAGGTGCTCGACGAGCACCCTTGTGGAGTAATGCGTTGCGGGCGTCACAGTGTACACGCGATAGACCAGCACTTGATGGGAGGGCACAGGACCTGGGATCCTGAGGAGGATCGGCGCGGCTCCGTCGACGTTCACGTCGATGCTTGTGGTGGCTTCCGCAACGCCCGCTTCGGTCACTCGCCACGAGACCGAGGGACGCGCCATCAACGCGCGCGACCCGTTGGAAAACTTGCAAGAGAGCTCAATTGCGCGCGTTCGGCGATCGAGTCCCAGGCCTCGTTCCTGGCCGGCGCCCTCGAAAGGGCCGGCGTCTTCGCCCTCACGAGTCCCATCGCCAAAGCCAGCGCCCGATCCGAATCCGCGTCCGTCACCAGTCCCATCGTCAAAGCCGGCGCCCGACCCGGAACCGCGTCCGTCGCCATCTCCAACGTCACCCGCGCGGGCAGTTGGAAACAGCGAGAGCAACCCGTCGACAAGGAGTCCGTCGACATCTCGCTGTCGCACGGCGCTGACCCACTGAACTGGATCCGGAGGACGGAGGAGAAGCCCAGCCGCTTCGAGAATCGAGCTCTTGCCAGAGTTGTTCGGCCCGACCACCAGGCTCACCGGAGTCAGCTCATCGAGGACAAGACCGGAAATCCCGCGATACGCCGACAACGAGAGGCTCTTCAGCACGCTGGTCATTTACTCACCCTCCTCCCCAGATAGCCCGCCCTGCCCCGAAGGCCCCGCCTTCTTGCCGCGTTTCGCCCGGCTCCGACCCTTCCCGCTGGCGCTGACGAACGCGGACGATCTCGCCGGACGTCGGCGCGGGTGGAAGGAACTGCGTCGTCATCGTGCGCAATGGGGAACGATATCAGCCATCGCGCGTGACCGACACATCAGGACATTTTGCAAATGCGCCCTAGGCGGTGTGCAGTGTCCAGCAGAGCAGCTGGTCCCTGCGCGCCGGTGCCCGCATTTGCCGCTGAACATCCTCTGAGCTATCGTTCGGCGTCCCATGACGTGCGCTGTGCTGACGATCGGGACCGAGCTGACACGGGGTGAGATCGTCGATTCCAATTCGGCTTGGCTCAGTGCTGAGCTCACTGCCATTGGGTTCGAGGTCGTAGAGCATGCGGTGGTAGACGATCACCCGGAGCGCATCGCCTCGGCGCTCAAACGTCTTTCCACCTCGGCTCGCGTCGTCATCGCGACGGGAGGGCTCGGACCCACGACCGATGACATTACGACTGCGGCGGTCGCTCAAGCGCTCGGCGTGCCCCTTGTCCGCGATGCCACCTCGCTCGAACACATCAGGCGACGCTTCGAACGCCTGAAGCGCCCAATGGTCGATCTGAACTTCAAGCAGGCGGACTTCCCAGTCGGCGCGGATATCTTGCCAAACGCCGTCGGTACGGCCCCGGGATTCGGCGTTCGGCTCGCCGAGTGTATTGCGTATTTTCTTCCGGGCGTCCCGCACGAAATGAAAACTATGTTTGAGTCGCACGTCGTCCCTCGTATTCGAGCGCTGGCGTCGAACAATCGTTTTCAGAAGCGATTGCACGTCGTAGGGCTGGGCGAAAGCCTCGTGGGCGACAAGCTCACCGGAATCGAACAGATGTTCCCAGGGACGACCATCGGGTACCGAGTTCGATTCCCGGAGACCGAAGTGAAGGTTCTCGTCGAAGAGTCTTCGCATGCGGCGGCCCAAGCGCTCTGCGAACGAGCGGTCTGTGAAGTGCGAGCGCGCCTGGTGCCGTACGTCTACGGCGAAGACGACGACACGTTTGGAGGGACCGTCGGACGGGCACTGCGCACACGCGGGTGGACGCTCGCCATCGCGGAGTCGTGCACCGGAGGCCTCGTGGGTCACATGCTCACGCGAGAGCCGGGCGCGAGCGACTTTCTCCTGCTCGACGCGGTCACCTACGCGAACAGCGCCAAGTCGCGCATCCTGGGAGTCGATGAATCGACCATTCGTTGGCACGGTGCGGTGAGCTCCGAGGTCTCGGCGGCGATGGTCGAAGGGGCAAGGCGCGTTTCGGGAGCGGACGTCGGGTTATCTCTCACGGGAATCGCCGGTCCCAGCGGCGGAAGCGACTCGAAACCAGTCGGAACCGTATACTTGGCCATTGCCACGCCGAACGGGCCGCCGGAAGTCCGCCATCGCGTCTTCTCTGGGGACCGGACCCAGATTCAGACGCTCGCGGCCTACGCGGGGCTGGACGCCGTATTGGACGCGTGCACGAGACCCGGCTCGCAATCGTAGCCCTTCGACTCCGCACGTCTCGCCGACCTCAGAGCACGAGCACCCAGATATCGTAGAGGGCATGCGTCCACACAGCCGTAGCGAATCCTCGCGTGACATAGACAGTGGTCAGCGCCAGACCGAGCACGCCTCGCGCGACGAATGAGCGCGCGTCGAACGTGTCCCCGAGGGAACCGACATAGTGGACTCCGCTGAATATCCCAGCGCACGCGAGCGCCCACAAGACCACGACGACCGGACCTCGGAAGCCGCCGGAAGTTCGCTGCCTCGGCGACGGCGAGAGCAGCCACACCCACAGACGAGACCCCAGCCCGAAGAGCACCACTCGAAATGCAACCTCCTCGTAGAATCCGGCGCCGAGCGACATGATCAACCCCGGAAACACCCCTGCAACGGCTGCCGCATTCGGCCCCGCAAAGAGCTTGCCCACGACCCACGAGGCGACCCCGCTCATCGCCACCGCGTAGGCCGCGCCCTCGACCGCGACTTGAGCGAACTTGCGAGGTTGAAACGCCTGACCTCGCCCGAGGAGGGCAAACATTCCAATCATCGCCGCGCCGATGAGCGCCGTCATGGCGAGGTACGTGATTCGATCCCCGTGCGAGAGTTCCAGCAGTTCGGTGGAGACCACATCTGTCCCATTTCGCACGTTGAGAAAGACGACCCCGAGCTGATACGCGAGGAATACCGGCAACGTCAGAGCAAGCTCGGTCCAGGCTCCCGGCTTGGCGCCGAACGATTCGCGACTTGAGGTGGCTGAATTCATCGGAGACGCACGAAACAGTACCCTACGCGTCCACCCCGAGCTCCCCAAGCGCGCCGGAGCATGGGTCGAAGGGACAGTCCGGCAACCTCGCCGCCAAACTTGACGGAGGGGCGGTCCGCGCACGACAGTCCTCTTCCCTTGCCCAATGCCCGACCCTTCGTACTCACGATCGCCGCGACCCTGATCTTGGCCATCGCGGCGCCGTCGGCAGGGGCCGGAGCTGACTCTTCGCAGCGCCCGCGTACCGCTTCGAGCCTTCGTCACCAGCTATCCACGACACCGGTACCACTCGCCTACGTCACGCTGCGCTCGATCTGGAGTGAGTGGGACCGGCGCGATCCGGCGGAGGTGGAGGAAGTCCTTCGGGACGTGTCAGGCGACGGGCGCGAGCCACCTCAAATACGAACGTATGCTGGGCTCCTCGAGGGATATGCGCGCCGACGACGAGGAGACCTTGCCGGCGCCAAGCGCCGCATCGCTCGGCTCGGCTACCTCGGGAACTGGGCCATCATCGGCCCTTTTGACAACGACGGCAAAGTGGGAATGGATACCGTCTTTGGACCCGAGACGGACCTGGCCCGTCCAATCGATCCGTCGCGCGAATACGACGGCAAGGATCACCGCCCGGTGCGATGGCGGGTGTTGCCGCCCGCGTCGCCATACGGTTGGGTCGACTTCGGCGCGTACGTTCGCCCGGCGGAACAGGCGTGCGTGTACGCCCAGACATTCGTCCGCGACTCACGGCTCGTTTCCGGGGAGTCCCGCGAGATATCCGTGTGGTCCGGCGCTACCGGAGCGCTCGAACTCTTTTGGAATGGCGTCACCGTCCTTCGCGACGACAAGTATCGCGACATCGACGCAGATCGGTTCGCGACGACGGTGATTTTGCGCGAAGGTTGGAATCGCCTAGCGACCAAGGTTTGCGGTGACGACCGAGCGCCCATGATGACCATTCGCATCGCAAGGGCCGACGGTGCACCGGATGAGTACTTGCAGGCCGACCCCGACCCTCGCCATTCTGCCGAGGTACCGATCGCGACGACATCGGGCACTGCGCCCCGCGTGCCTGGCTTGCACCTTGAGGGACCCCTCCAAGCCTTCGAGCGGCTTTCGGCACGCAATGACCCGGTGGTTCTCGAGGCTTTTGCGCGCTACCTGGAAACCACGGGGGCGGACGATCCGACCGAACATCGCGCCCGCGAACTCGCTCGGCGCGCCGCCGATGCCGCTCCGACCATTGGCCGCTTGCTGCTTGCCGGCGAGCTCGCGGAGAACCGGAATCAGAAGGCTTCGTGGATCGACAAGGCCGACGCCCTCGCCGTCAAGCACAAGCTCTCCGACCCGGAGCGGATCGACCTGATGCTTGCCCACGGTGCGTATGTGCGCACCGGCGTCAATTGGCGCGACGCCCTCGCCATCTACGAGCGCGTCCTCGCCCTCGACCCAGACAACGTGACGGCCGTACTCGCGAAGGTCGACCTCTATGAAGAAGTCGGTCTTCGCGAGACGTCGCTCACGTACCTTCTCGCGGCCCTGGCACGCTCGCCCCACAGCGTCGCCCTTCTGCGGGCAGCGACAGCGTTGCTGCGCGACGACGGCCGTGAGGCCGAGTCCGACGAGATGGCCGAACGTTATGTCGCACTTCGCTTCGACGACCCTGCATTCGCGCGAGCGCGGATCGACCTCGCGGCCGCGCGCGGCAACGTCGCGGCAACGTCCCACTGGTTGGATCGCCTCCTCGACATCAATCCCGACAGCGCCTCGGCTCTGCGCACGATCGGCGAGACCTGGACTCGCCTGGGAGACCGACCACGAGCCATCGGCGCATACCGAGCCGCCCTCGAGCTCGCCCCCGACGACACCGACGCGATGCGCGAGCTGGCTAACGCGTACGCGCTCAACGGAGAGCGCGATCAGCAGCTCAATCTGCTGAAGCGTGTCCTCGAGCGGATGCCACAGGCCAAAGATGTCCGTGAGCAGGTCGCACACCTCGAACCCGCGGCGCCACGAACCGATGAGTTGCGCGCGCGCCCGGCAGCCGAATTCCTGACGAAGCGCTCAGCGCCCGCCGAAGGCCAGGCGCGCCGGTCCCTTGTCGATCTGCGGGTCACGTCCGTGTTTGCAAGTGGACTCGCGAGCCGCTTCCACCAAGTGGTTTTTCAGCCACTGACCGAAGCGGCGGCCACTGCCTCCCGGGACTACGTGTTTACGTACGAGACCGATTCGCAGATGGTTCAGGTTCGCACGGCGCGCGTTTTCCGAAAGGACGGACACACGGACGAGGCCGTGGAGAGCGGCCCCGGCCCGACCGCGGACGACGAATCGATTGCGATGTATACGAGCTCGCGCACGTACATTATACACTTTCCGCGCCTCGAGCCTGGCGATGTCATCGAAGTTCAGTACCGGATCGAAGACGTTGCGGCGCGCAACACGTTTGCGGACTACTTCGGGGAGATCGCCTATCTCCAGGGGACGGAACCGATATTTCGAGCCGAGTACGTCCTCGTGACCCCGAAGTCGCGTACCTTCTATTTCAACACGCCTCACGTCCCGGGACTGCGGCGAACGGTCGAGGAGAACGGCGACGAACGCACCTTCGACTTCCTCGCACTCGATGTTCCCGGACTCGCTCCCGAGCCGCTCCAGCCGCCGTGGACCGAGACCCTGGGCCACGTCCACGTGTCGACGTTTCGCTCGTGGGATGAGATGGGGCGGTGGTATTGGGGACTTGTCAAAGATCAATTTGCGCCCGACGACGAGGTCCGCCGGAGGGCGTCGGTCCTCACGCAGGGACTCACCAGTGACGCAGCCAAGGTGCGAGCCATCTACGACTACGTCGTGCAAAAGACGCGATACGTCGCGCTGGAGTTCGGCATACACGGCTACCAGCCCTACCGATGTTCGCAGATTTTCGCACGCGGCTTCGGTGACTGCAAAGACAAGGCCACACTCATCGTCACGATGCTCGGCGCGCTTGGAATCCACGCAATTCCAGTCATTGTGCGCACCGGAAACAGGGGGGACATCGAATCATCTCCCGCCAGCTTGGCACCGTTCGACCACATGATTGCCTATGTTCCCTCGCTGGCGGTGTACCTCGACGGAACCGCAGAATACACGGGTATGCTCGAACTTCCCGCTATGGATCGGGGCGCCCTTGCGCTGCAAGTCGACGAAGGAACGGCCACGTTGGTACGTCTGCCCGACCCCGCGGCATCCAAGAGTGCCACCGTACTGCACCTCGACGCCACTCTCGCCGACGATGGGTCGGCCCAAGTGGACTGGCGAGTCGATGTAAGCGGTGTCGAGGCTGCGGAGTGGCGTATCCGCTTTCATGCCGAGGCGACCAGGTCCCAGCGCGTTCAGCAGTTGATGTCAGCGAACTTTCCCGGCTGCCAGGTGTCGAGCGTTCGCGATGCCGCACTCGAGAATATCGAAGACGACGCTCGGTTGGTGGTACGCGCGCGAGTGCCACAGTTCGCTCGCACGAGCGCCGGCGGGCTCGTCGTTCCAGTGGGTCCCAAGGAACATATGGTCAGAGACTTCGCACAGCTTCGAACACGCACATCGGACGTTCGGATCGCGGCTCAAGCGACCCGAAATGATACTTGGTGGATTCGCATTCCTCCAGGGCTAAGAGTCCAGGCGCTGCCGTCCCCGACACACAGCGCCAGTCCCTACGGGTCGTTGGACGTCGACGTTCGGACGACTGGAAATGCCATTGGTGTGACGACGTCCTTGTCCATGACGCGAACGCGCGTGTCCGCGAGCGAGTATCCCGCGTTTCGGGCCTGGTGCGAACAGGTGGACCATTCGCTTGGACTCACCGCTACGGTGGCCGTGCGATGAGCCGTCCACTGTGGATCGTCGCCCTTGCACTCGCGGTGTCAGCCTGCATGCCGCACGAGCGAAGCCCAGCAACCGCCGTTTCGCTCGCCACCACGCGCGCCAGGGCAGTGGCATCCACTGACGGTGACGAGGTCGGACGCTGGCTTCTTTCCGAATTGCTCGCTCCCGGTGGAAGCCCAGATATGGCGCAGAGGGCTCGGCGGCGTCTCGACGGACTTCCCCACGGTGGGATGTGGGCTAGCTTCTCGCGCGCCCTGGCGGACGACATGAACGGCAACGCCAAGGAAGCGTCGGAGGCGTATGTCAGCGCCCTCGCCGCATCGTCAGCGAGTGCCGACCCCACAGCCCCGCTCGTGGCGTGGGTCGCTGTTCGTCTCTTGCAGGACCTGCGAACATCCGTGTCGGACCTCTACGATCGTCATCGTGCCGTCCTCGACGGCCTCTTGGATCGTCCGATGCACCTGGGTTGGCGCGCGGTGGCGGAGCTCCAGGAGTGGCGGGCCGCCGACGGGTACGCGCGGTCCGCAGAAACGGACGCCTCGTACGACGCGGAGATCGTGCGCCGAACGGGGTGCGCCGGAATCGTCCGCCTGGCCGGGCCATTTGGGCACGGCGTGCCCCAAGATCGATCCGCGAGTTTCCCGGCCGAACGTCCGGGACCCTGGCCGTCCGCGTGGCCTCCCGATGCGATGCGGGGTTCCATCCCGCGTGTCCTATCGGTGTCTCAGCAACGATGCCTGGCCGTGGCCGACGAACAAGTGCAAGACGGGGTCTTCTATGCGGAGTCCTTTTTCGTCACGCAGGGAGAGCGCGACCTTATCGTCGCCGTCCAGGGCGCGGTCGCGATTTGGATCGACGACCATCTCGTCCTGACGCGCGCCATCGAGGAGTGGGGTTCCTGGCAGCGGTTTGGCGTTCACGTGCGCGTGGCGGACGGCAGACATCGGATCCTCGCCCGCGTCCTGAGCGCGATGGCCAGCGTGCGATTCCTGAACCCGGACGGCACGGCCGCTGGCGTTGCCGTCGATGGTGTACCCGCCGCTCCGTATTCCATGGCGCGCCCCCGCACGCTCGCCGACCCGAATCCAATCGATGCCATCACGCGCGCCGCAGCCGCCGGCCGTGATGTCGCCCGCGACGCTCCCATTGAGGGAGCCCTCGCGGCCTATGCCGCCCATTCCGAACAAATGGACGACGTCGCTTCGGCAATTATGCTGCCGCTCTCGGAGCCACCCGACGCGGCGCCGTTGGCCCTCGAACTGGCCTCGGAGTTCTGCGTGGGAGATCCGTCGTTGTCGCAGGATGTTCGTTCGTCTCGCGAACGGACACTTCGCGAACGGGCGCTATCGGCGGACAAGACGCTCTGGCGCTCCCAGATACGAGCCATTCTCGACACGGCACGAAAGCAGGGTCTCGCCGACGCCGTCGAACCTCTTCAGTCACTCGCCAAGACGGTCCCCGCCGAGCCGCAAGTTGTCGAACAGCTTGCCCAGGTATACGCGCAGCTCGGGTGGCGAACCGAACGACTCCACGCCCTCATGGATCTCACCGAGCGTTTTCCGGACGATGTCTCCGCCCTCCTCGCCTATCTCGACGCTCTCGACGACGACGGGCCGCCAGACGAAGCGGAGCGCGTAGCTGCGCGGATTAGGAGACTCGACCCCACTGCCGAAGTGGATCTCGATCGAGCTCTGGGACGCCACGACTACGCCACTGCCATCCACGAGCTGCAGCGTCTTGCCAAGCGCAGTCCCAAAGACCGCCAGCTCGCCGCGCGCCTCGCCGAGGTGCTCGCGCGCTCGGGAGACTCGGCAGCTGCCGTCCGCCAGATCGAAACCGCTCTCACGAAGCAGCCCCTCAATTCAGACGCGCGTTTTCGTCTCGCCGATCGGCGTCTTGCCGGTGGTGAGTCGGGCGCGCTACGCCGCGCCCTGGCCGCGGCGCTTCAGGTCGGAGCCCCGCACGACGACCTCCGCGCGGCGATCGATCTCGTCGAAGGGGCGACGAACCTGGAGCCGTACCGCGAAGACGGGCTCGCCGTCATTCGCGAATTCCAAGATTGGGAACGAAGCGGGCACCACTTGGACGGCACGTCCGCCCGTATTCTCGACTACGGCGCGATCTGGGTGCACGACGATGGATCGAGCGATATGCTCGAGCACGAAATTCAGAAGATTCAATCGCAAGAGGCAATCAACGCAGAGTCGGAAGCGGAACTTCCGACGGGCCTGATCTTGCGTATGCGCGTCGTCAAGGTGGACGGTCGGGTCCTTGAGCCCGAGCCGGTCGCGGGCAAGGCAACCCTAACGCTGCCGCATTTGGATATCGGAGATTTTGTCGAAATCGAGCACATCACGCGCGAGCCCAACGACGGGGCGAAGGGACACCAATACCACAGTCCTCACTGGTTCTTTCGAGAGGCAGACAAGGGCTATTGGCGAAGCAAATTCATCGTCGTAGTGCCCGGTGACAAGCCAGTCGAAGTGGAAACCTACGGCCACGTGCCCCCCCCCAAAATGACACGCGAGGGGCATTTCGTCTCCTACCACTGGCGCGTCGATCTGAGTCCTCCCGCCGAGCTGGAGCCCGACAGTCCACCCATCACGGAGTTCTTGCCCAGTGTGCGCGTCGGGTGGGGCGTCTCGCTCAACGCGACGCTGGCGCGCGTCGTCGACGTGGCCTGGGATGCCGCTCCGGTCGACCCGCGGGTTCGCGACAAAGCCCTGTCGATCGTGCTCGGTGTTTCCCCAGCGTCCATTGATGACCGAGCCCGGCGCCTGTATCGATGGGTCGTGGAGAACATCCAAGACGGAAAGGACTCCGACGGTCGCAGAGTGGTCATGGGCGGATCGGGCTCGCGGCAGGCGGCGTTTCGATATCTTTTGCGGTCCATAGGCATCGACAGTCAACTGGCGCTCGTGAAGAATCGGCTGGCGGCTCCCCCGCTCGGAGCGATGAGTGAAGTCGAAATGTACGATGCCCTCGTCATGCGTTTGGCAACCGATCATGGCATTCGATGGCTCACGGTCCATGACAAGTTTGCTCCGTATGGATACGTTCCAGCCGAGCTTCGGGATCAATCCGCCATCATCCTGGTGCCTGACATGCCGCATGAAGTCGTTCATGCCACTGGGGCACTGGACGGCGTTGCCTACGACGGTTCGGCCTCCCTGCATGAGGACGGATCCGCGCAAATGGATCTGGACGTCACGTTCACTGGGAGCCGGGCGATTGCGTGGCGCAGCGCACTCGATCAAGTGGCGCCATCGAAGTCCGTCGATTTTGTGGAACGCGAGCTAATCGCGCCGTTCTTCGACGGCGGGCACGTGCGCGAAATGAAGGTCGAGGCCGCGCACACTCTCGACCAGCCGCTCGTCTTGCACGTGCGAGCAGACGTACCCGAGCTGGCAAAGCTCGACCGTCGCGGTCTTGCTGTTCGTCCCCCGTTCGCCCCGCCTCTGGCGCACTTCGCAGCTCTCCCATCCCGCCAGACACCGCTTCTGCGAAGAACTTCCTGGCACGTGGAGGTGCGGATTCGAGTCGCGCTTCCCGACTTGCTTCGCGCGCGATCCGACGTGCTGCCCTGGCGCGACATCTACGGGGATGCCGTCGTCTCGGTGGCCGACAAGGCGGAACCGCATTCGATTCGTTTCGACCGAGTCATCGACATTCCGGCCGGTCGTGTCGCGCCCGGCGAACCGTATGCAGCATGGCAGAATTTCGTTCGACGCGCAGGTGACCTCATTGGTCGTGAAATCTTGGTCAGCAAGTAGCCAGGATTGGGAGTCCATCGACCTCGCCCGGGTTCGCCCTTTCCCGTGGCACTCGTTCGAAGTGCTGACGCGCGCCGAGGTGCGTGCTTGGAACGACCTTCGCCAGTGGGTCGCGACTCATGCCCGACTCGACGATCTGGGACGCGCGCTCGAATCGGTCGTGGGAGCACGGTGCGAGGTCATCCCGCGCGGCATCCGCATCGCGGATCTTCGCGACCTAGACGGAACCGGATTGAGAGTCGTGCTCCACCGCGCGCAATCGGACGACCCCCTCGATTCCCTCCTGATTGATGTCGAGCCAGCGCTGGCTGCCCACGCGGTGGGTCGGGCGACGAAACGCGAGATGACCAGCCCGATCACGCAGACGCCCGTGTCCGCGAACATCGCAGGGGCATTCGCTGCCGTGCTCGCGACTGCTCTGAGACGTGTTCACACCGACATGTTTCTGAGCGTCGCCAGTGCAGGCGCAACCGCGGACCTCGCGTCTGCCCTGGCCGCCCGGGAGACCAGATTTGTCATTGCGCGTTTCACGATCGTCCTGGGCGACGACGTCTTCGATGCTCGAATCGCGGCCGCGCAATCCGGACTCGCGAGGGTGCCGACCTCGCCATGGTCCCGACGGCGCCTTGCCGGTCTCGGTCCAGTGCCCCTTTCTCTTCCCCTGGTCGTCTGCTGCTTGCCCTGTTCCGCAAGCCAATGGGCCGACATCGAACCCGGCGATGCCCTTGTGATCCCTTCTTGGCCCCTCCAGCGCACCCAAGGCAAGTGGATCGGCGGACCCGTCTGGCTGGCGGCCCCGTCCGCCGAAGTAGGGGTGCGCGCGCTATTCGATGAGAAGGGGCAGCTCGTGCTAGGAAGCGAACTGGATTCTTTGGATGGGATGGCTTCACCCATGGGCGCCGAAGACGTTGACGCTGTCGTGACGACCGCCGGCGATGCTGTTGTGTCGCTTCGCGTTGAGCTCGCCCATGCGGTTATGCCAGCGCGCGATTGGGCAGCTCTGGGTCCCGGCGCCATCGTGATGCTCGGATCGCGAGTCGGTGAACCTGTCGTCATCCGAGTCGGTGGGATTCCGGTTGCTCGAGGAGACCTCATCAATGTCGACGGAGAGGTCGGTGTGCGAATCGTCGAGCGACATTCCGACCTCCAGTGCCGCTGATCACTCTGGTCTTTCGCGTTTCTTGAGTTCGGCTCGAATGCTTGCGCTGGGAGCATCCGAGACAGCTCCATCGTGCCCCATGCTCGGGTCGGCGGGCTTTACCGCGTCGCGTCTTCGCATCGCCATCAGCCAAAAAACGCGCTACGACCGATCCGCACGCGACACGCTGCGTTCCCTCGGAACCGGAGACCCATGGAGACATTCCTCGATATCTTTGGAACGAGCCTTCCCGCCTTTGGAACCAGTCTCTTGCTCGCAATCATGGTCATTGCGAGCTATTCCTTCGCGGTCGCGCTTGCCGCTGGATCCAACGGCACGTTCCGGACGCTGCAAGCCGCTCGCTTGGGCGCTTACGCCACGGTCACGCTGATCACTGTTTCCGTACTCTGCCTGGCCTATGCCTTCGTGGCGCACGACTTTCGAATACGGTACGTGGCGCACTATTCCGATCGCTCCATGCCGCTCGAATACCTACTCACCGCGTTGTGGGGAGGACAGGATGGATCGCTCCTGTGGTGGCTCTTTCTGCTCAGCGTGTACATTGGGGTCTGCGTGCGTTGGCTCGGTTCGCGCTATCGCGAGCTCCAACCGTACGTAATCGCGACGTTGATGGCCATCGTCATCTTCTTCTGCATTGTCATGACCTTTGCGGCCAATCCGTTTGCCATGACTTTTTCAGCGGTGCGAGCTGACGGCGATGGGCTCAATCCTCTGCTCCAAAACTACTGGATGGTCATTCACCCGCCGTGCCTGTACACCGGGTTTGTAGGCTGCTCGGTTCCCTTCGCCTTCGCCGTCGCCGCATTGGCGACAGGGCGTCTGGATCATGAGTGGCTGGTGGCGAGCCGCAGTTGGACTCTCTTTGCGTGGCTGTTTCTCGGCATAGGCAACACGCTTGGGATGATCTGGGCCTATGAGGAATTGGGATGGGGTGGGTACTGGGGCTGGGACCCGGTGGAGAACGCTGCGTTCATGCCATTCCTGAGCGCCACCGCTTACGTGCATTCTGTGATGCTCCAAGAGCGGCGAGGCTTGCTCAAGGTTTGGAACGTGAGTTTGGTCTGCCTCACATTCTTCCTCACCATTTTCGGAACATTTCTCACCCGCTCCGGGGTTATCTCGAGCGTCCACTCGTTTGCCCAGTCCTCCATCGGCAGCTATTTCGCCATCTTTCTCGTCATTTTGATCGTCTTCGCCCTCACCCTTGTGCTTTGGCGATGGCCGGAGCTTCGTGATGTGACCCCCGCGCCGCGGCTGCGGTGGGCTGCCGTCGCAGCCGGATGGGCAATTCTCGGTGTCTGCCTTCCTTCGACCTACGGCGTCTGGCGCTCGGGCCTCCCGGTCGGATGGCGTGTGATCCTCATCGCAACGATCTTCGGCCTGGGCGTGTTCGGCGCCGTCGAGGTTCTCTTTCGCCGCCTCACGGACGGCATCGACCGCCGAAGCCGCGCCCCCCACATCGAATCGCCATGGTCTCGTGAATTCACATTTCTCCTCAACAACTGGATTCTCTGCAGTCTTCTTTTCTTCGTCCTCGTCGCCACCACGTTTCCGTTGGTCAGTGAAGCCCTGGACGGTGAATCCGTCACGATAGGACCTCCGTTCTACAAGGCATGGGTGCAGCCCCTCGGTCTTCTGCTGCTTCTGCTCATGGGGCTGGGAACGCTCTTTGGCTGGCGAAAGACGAGCCCAGCCGCCTTGCGGCGTGCTTGCGTCGCGCCATCGATCGCTGCCTTTGGCGCCGTCGGACTCCATCTCGCCTTGGGTCGCGCGCTTGGCTTTCCTGCAATCGTGGTATCAGACCCCCTCTATTCCGGAATCATCGGTGTTCCCTTGCGCTGGTTCAACGCATTGACACCGTTACTGGGCTTTGTCTTGTGCGTTTTCAACGCCACGGTCATTGTCCAGGAGTTCGTTTTCCTGTTCCGCGCTCAGTCTCGCCGTCTTTCCGGAGCGCCGCCGGCTTCTCGCATTCGCCGCCTGTTGACGGTTCTGGGAGATCTGTTGACGCTCCCTCCTCGGGCTCGCCGTCGATACGGAGGTTACGTAGTCCACTTCGGGATCGTTTTGATGTTTTTCGGGTTTACGGGACTTTCGTGGAATTCCGACCGTGAAGTCTCCCTCGTTCCCGGAGAAAGCGTCACCTTGCACGGACACACGCTGCGCTACGTCGGGCCGCGCATAGAAGTCGACGACAACAAGCGCATGGTGTTCGCAGACGTCGACGTGTTCGACGGAGCACGGTATGCGGGACGGCTGTCGCCCGCCAAGTTCATCTACAGGAAACAGCCGGACATGCCGACGTCCGAAGTGGCCATTTCCCATGGCCTGCGCGAGGACATTTATCTCGTGGTTGGAGCGATTACACCGGCGAACAACAACATCGCGACGTTCCAGCTTCACGTGAATCCATTGGTGACGTGGATCTGGATCGGCTGCGTCATCCTGATTTTGGGAAGCGCCGTGTGCCTGTGGCCCGAACTTACCGCCCAAGAGTCGCCGGTATGGGCTGGCGGCCGCATGCTCGCCGGCGTTGCCGCAACTGCTGTCCTGGGCATAACGCTTGCTGCCACGTCAACGGCGCCGAACTCGTTGAGTTTTTCCCCTCTCGAAATCGTGCCGTCCATGGCACTCCCTGTGGTGACGCGACGGCCCTGACAGTGCGCTGGGCGTTTGCGCTTCCGGACGCATGACCCATTCATGCGCTACTGTGCCGCACACGGTCCTCGTCCATGCCATCTAGCGCCAGGAGCCTCAAGTCTGCCAAGGACGTGTCCACCCCGAAGGCAAGGTCGGCGACTCGATCGTGGTTCGGTTCTTCTTCCCACGTGCCGACGCTCCGAAGGAGTCTCATCCTTCTTGTCTTGGCGATCATTCTTGGGGCAGGATTATCCGGTGGCTTGCCGGTTGCGTTTCTCGTCGCCGCGGCGCTTGTTCTTCTCACTTCCATCGCGTTCTTGTGGCTAAGTGTTCGCACACTGGCCGCTCATTCGAGCGAGCCGCGCCCCGTCGATCCGGCTCCATCGCTTGCGGACGAGGGCGACGAGAAACGGCAGGCTCTTGGGGCGATCCGCGACCTTACCGACGAGCACACGCTTGGTAAGATAGATGACGAGGACTACGCACTCGCAATGGCGCGCTCCCGCGAGCAAGCCAAGAACGTTCTGCGCGACCTGGCTCGCGACGCCGCACCTTTTCGTGAAGCCGCGGAGGACTTGGCCAGTCGTTATCTCCAGAAGCACGGAGTCGCAAAGGTACCAGGGACCCGTTCAGCGACGACGGATCGCGCTGGTCGTCGTAAGGATGGGACACCGGCAATGCGGCGGTCGTGCAGTTCGTGCCAGACGGTGAACGATGGGGATGCATCGTTTTGCAAGCGCTGCGGTATGCGCTTCCCCGTAGAAACGTGATGGTCATGACCGTTGCTTCGTGTTCCCGCATTTGCCGCACGAAACTCGCTGTCGTGGCCTCAGTCTTCGGTCTCGTGCAACTGGCTGGCTCCTCGTCGTCTGCAGACGAGTTGAACGCGTCCCGCGGAGTGGTCCACGATGGCGGAACGGCCGAGGCGAATGGATCGAGTTCGGTTTCACCGACAGCTGGGCCGGCCGATCCTCATCACGCTGGGACCGGGGCTGCGTACCCACCCGAGGATCGAGTCGAGGACGATCCGGAGCTCCCGCAAGGCACTGTGCGATTCGTGCTGCGAGATGCGGACGAGAAACCTGTCCCAGATCGTCTCGTCACTCTCGGTCTGCTGGCTTCGTCGGTCGCCGAGGGGGAGAGCCATACGCAGTTCGAGGTGCCCGCCGACATACGCGGTGAAGGGAGTTTTCGAAATCTCGAAATAGGTAGCCGCATTGCCTATCGCGTAAGCGTACGATCCGACGGTGGCCTGTTTGCCGCCTCGCCGTTTCGATTGCCTGCAAATCACGGGATCCGTGTGCTCCTTCACGTGTACGCCATTACACACGATCCAACCCGCGCAGGCATCTATTTCGATCTGACTGCTGCTATCGAGCTTCGAGAGGACCGTTTCCAGATCGACGAAGGAATCGATGTGTACAATTCGAGTCGCTTGGCGTGGGTTCCCAATGACGTTCGCTTCCCCCTCGCTTCCCGTGCGACTGCGTTTCGCGCTCAGCCATCGATGAGCGATCAGACGCTGCTCCAAGTGGCTGGAGACATTGAACTACGAGGAACGTATCCTCCCGGCCGTCATCTCGTCGTTTTTGGCTGGCAGTATCCGTGGCCAGGGACAGACGAGACTTCGGTTAGCCTGAGCACGCCTCCCCGAACCTTCGCTGCTCGCATCCTGACAGCTGCAACCAGGTCCCTTCATCTATTCGTCGACGGATTCCCCGAGCCGGACGTTCGGCTGGACGGCCAAGGTCATCGTCTCCTCGTAACCGAACGCCGCTGGACGCTCTTCGAGACACTGCCAACGCACCTTCAAATAACCCTGCGGGGCCTCCCCGTAGCTCCTGTGGGGCGTTGGATCGCCCTGACATTGGCCATTCTTTTCATCGCACTGGGCGTTGGCTTTGCTGTCTTTCAGCGCAAGCCGTCCTGGTCTCCCGTGGCGACTTCCTCCCATCGAGACGCCATCCTCGCTGCCTTGCTCGACTTAGAGCGAGCTACCACCGCCGGTCACGTTGGCCCCCGCACCTATACGCGCACTCGCGAACGCCTCCTGAATCTGCTTGCCCGTGCCCTGCGTCCCCACCCGTAGGCGCGATCATGACCTGGGGACAACGGTCGGCCAACCCCCACATTGCCGGCGGATGACCTGCGTATGCTTCCTCGCGCTCAGTTGTCCCCATCCCCCCACCACACTCCGGCCCCCTCGACATCCACACCCCTTCCGAGCGCTAAGTGTTCGGCATCGCTTGGATCTTCGCGTTTTCCCCGTTGCCCACATGCTCTATCGACACTACTACGGATCTCTTCTAAGGATGCTACGTAGACGAACGCCATGGAACTGACCGTACCCAAACGTGAACTGCTCCGGCTGGTCACACGCATGCAAGGTGTCGCTGAGCGCAAGAGCACGATGCCAGCTCTTTCGAACGTGCTGCTTGCGGTCGATGGCCCCAACACCCTGCGCGTGGCTGCGACCGACATGTACCTCGCTCTGGTCGGCCACATCCCGGTCGATGTCGTGAAGGGTGGAAGCGTGGCTGTCTCGGCGAGGGATCTTCTCGATCGGGTTCGCATGATGCCGGAGGGTCCTATTCACATCGTCGTCCGCGATGGATCGACGACGCTGAAAGCTGCCGGTACGTCACGACGATACACCCTGCGCGGAATGTCTGGGGATGACTACCCCGTGCTTCCATCGCCAAGTACGAGTGCGACGTCGCTTTCGTTGAGTGTTGAGATCCTCCAAGACCTCATTGCGCGCACCTATCTGTCTATCTCGACGGACGAAACTCGTGCGCATCTCAATTCCGCGTTATTCGAATGGGATGGTGACGTCGTGCGCATGGTCACGACCGATGGCCATCGGCTATCAAAGATGGAAGCTACGGTTGCCGGTCGACATGCATCTGCCGTCATGCTCATCCCGTTGAAGGCTGTCCTGGAATTGCGTCGGCTCTGTGACGATATCTTGAGCACGGATCCGTCCACGCTGAGCGAGGGAGCCTCCCATGGCGTCCTCGAAATCAGTCAAGGCGGTGCAAACGCCTTCTTCACGGGAGGGGGCATGACCTTTGCGGTCCGTCTCGTCGATGCGCAATTCCCACCCTATGCGCAAGTAATCCCGCAGCACAACGACAAGATCCTGCGCATCTCCAGAGCTGCGTTTGCAGATGCTCTCCGTGCCGTGTCGGTAGCTGCCAACGAACGGACCGGAGGTGTTCGCCTCATGCTCGGCGATGGCAAGGTTGCTATTGCGACCGAATCTCCGGACAGCGGCGATGGTTTCGACGAAGTGCCTGTCGATTATGCGGGGACCCCAATGACCGTGGGGTTCAACGCCAAGTACTTTCTGGATGTTCTCGGCGCCATGAAAGATGACGATGTCGAGATAGGCCTTGGCGGTGAGCTTGACCCCGCGGTCATTCGACCCGTAGGACGCAGCGACTTCCTCGCCGTTGTGATGCCGATGCGCATCTAACGTCGATGGCGTCCGTATCCGTCGCAAGCTTGAGGGTACGGTGCTTTCGTAACATTGCTACCGCGGATGTCGAGTTCAGTCCGCGGCTCAATATCCTGCGTGGTGACAACGCACAGGGCAAGACGAGCTTACTCGAAGCGGTGTATGTTCTCTCCACCTCTCGCAGCTTTCGCACGAGCCGCCTTGCCGATGTAATTTCCTTTGCATCCCCCGCGGCACACGTTCACGCTCGCATCCGGGAGCGGGACCTTCTCCGAGAGCAGACTGTCGGCATCACTCGATCCAGTCGCGTAGCTCAGGTCGATGGAAAGCCTGTGCGGCGTCTCGCAGAATACGCTGTCTTAAGCCCTACCGTGGTATTCGACACAGCGTCGATGAACCTTGTGGCGGGACCTGGAAGTGATCGCCGCAAGCTCATGGATCGGCTCGCGCTGTACGCCTCGCCGGCATCGTATGGCCATGCGCTTGCGTATGGTCGCGCTGTCAGAGCTCGTCGACGCCTTCTGGAAACAGCGGGCATTGGGGCACGCGACCTTGATGACTGGGAAGAGCTCATCGTACGCCATGGCCGGGCATGGGCCACGGCCCGAGCTACCGCGATAGAGTGCCTTGCACCCCGTGCCCAAGAACTGTTTTGCACGATCGCTCGCATGTCGCCGGCTCTTACTCTGACATTCCACTCCGGGAGTCCCGCTGACGATGACGCCTTCCGCAAGGCGCTCGCTACAGGGCGCGATCACGACCGCTGCCACCGCTCCGATGGCACCGGGCGCCACAAGGATGACGTGCGCGTTCGCCTCGGGTCTCGAGACCTGCGATCCAGCGCGTCGCAAGGCGAGCGTCGGGCCACCGTTCTCGCGATCAAGCTCGCAGAAATCGACGTCCTTCGCCAAAACCGCGGACTCACGCCTCTGCTTCTCTTGGACGACGTTTCCAGCGAGCTGGATGCAACACGTATGGAGGCGTTCCTCGCCGCTGTGCGAGCCGCGGATCCCCAAGTTCTGCTGACGACCACGCGTCCGGAACTCATCGCGCATCACGGTCTGTGGACCGCTTCCGAATGCTGTGAGTACCGCGTTCACGCTGGCGCAATCCACGTCGTCTAACGTTGCGGGCGCCTCGTTCGGGAACCGGCCGTGGCTTTGCGGTTACGCGCTGCGCCAACGAAGGTTCACCCTTCCGAGGAAACACCGCTAACTCATCGATATCGCAACTGAAACAGTCCTGTTCCGCTTGCGTCAACCTCCGACTCCGCATACCATAGGTCCCCCCAATTCGACGTCATGGAGACGCTCCCGTTTGCCGTCTGCCACGGGCGCGCGAGAGTTGTCCCTGGCGATGGTGGGGCTCGACCATCCCGCTGTCTAGGATTCATCCAACGAAGGAACGCTTCTCCTCATGTCGAACGCACCTGCACCTGAGACCGCGTCTCCACCCGCGTCCAGCTACGACAGCAGCAGCATCACTGTTCTCGAGGGTCTGGAAGCGGTCCGGAAACGCCCAGGCATGTACATCGGCGACGTTCACGATGGCTCGGGCCTCCATCACTTGGTGTGGGAGGTCATCGACAATGCCGTGGACGAACATCTGGGGGGTTTCTGCACTCGACTCGAAGTCGTGATCCATTTCGATGGCTCGGTGACCGTCGATGACAACGGCCGCGGGATCCCCGTCGGGATCATGGCTGACCGCGGGGTGAGCGCTGCAGAAGTCGTCATGACGGTTCTCCACGCCGGTGGCAAGTTCGACCACTCGAGTTACAAGCTCAGTGCCGGCTTGCACGGTGTCGGCGTCAGCGCCGTCAATGCTGTGAGCGAGTGGCTGAAGATGGAGATTCGCCGCGAGGGCCATGTTCATTTCCAAGAGTATCGGCGAGGAATCCCGGTTGCTCCCTTGGCTGTCATCGGCGATACCGCGAAGACGGGTACGCGTATCACCTTCAAACCGGACTCCCACATCTTCACGTCGATGGATTTCCACTACGACATCCTAGCGAGTCGGTTGCGTGAGCTCTCTTTCTTGAACGCCGGCTTCGTTATTCAATTAACAGATGAGCGCAATGACGGTCGCAAAGAAACCTTTGAGTACCGAGGTGGCATTCGAGAGTTTGTCGAGCATTTGAACAAGACCAAAGAGCCTGTTCACGAAACGGTCATCGATATCGTTGCAGAGCAGACACCCGAAGGAAGTTCGAGTCCAATTGGACTTGAAGTTGCGCTCCAATGGAACGCGACCTACACAGAGCAGGTTTTCTGCTACACGAACAATGTTCCGAATCGCGACGGCGGCACGCACCTGACGGGGCTTCGCGCGGCGCTCACGAAGGTATTCAACAACTACGGAACGATTCATAACCTCTTCAAGGAACTCAAGAACGGTTTTCAAGGGGAGGATATCCGCGAGGGACTCACCGCGGTGATCAGCATCAAGCATCCAGATCCAAGCTTCGACTCGCAGACGAAGAGCAAGCTTGTTTCCAGCGAAGTCAAAACTGTCGTGGAAAGCACCCTCTACGACAAGCTTGGTCAAGTGTTCGAAGAGAATCCGCAAATGGCCCGCACGATCATCGACAAGGTCATTCTTGCGGCGAAGGCGCGCGATGCCGCACGTAAAGCACGCGAGGTAGTTCGCAAGGGACAGCTCGAATACTCTACACTCTCCGGAAAACTGGCAGATTGCCAAACGCGAGATCCAGGGGAAGCGGAGCTCTACATCGTCGAGGGAGACAGCGCCGGCGGCTCAGCAAAGCAGGGGCGCAATCGCCGCTTTCAGGCCATCCTTCCGCTGCGAGGAAAGATCCTCAATGTCGAACGCGCCCGGCTCGACAAGATGCTATCGAGCGCGGAGATCGGCACGCTCATCGCCACGCTCGGATGCGGCATCGGCGAGGACAACTTCGACATCGAAAAGATTCGCTACCACCAGGTCATACTCATGACGGATGCGGACGTCGACGGAAGCCACATCCGCACTTTGCTTCTCACGTTCTTCTTTCGTCAGATGCCCGAGCTCATCGCAAGGGGGTATCTCTACATCGCACAGCCACCACTCTTCCGTGCGCGCCGTGGACGCAAGGACGTGTACCTCAAGGACCAAGCGGCTCTCGACCGATACTTCCTCGAGCATGGCGTGGAAGGCTTGCGTGTTCGGGCGAGCAAGGGTCTGACGCTCGCAGGGGATCCTCTTTTCCGATTGGGCGAGCGATTACGAATGTTCCGGCGTACTCTTGCCAAGCTCGAGCACCGAACGGATCCCTGGGTCCTCGGACAGACCCTGCATGCAGTCGCGTTGGGCAAGTCCGACTTGCGAGAGCGCGCAAAGGTCGAGAGCAGCGTGCCGGCCATCGTCGCGCGCCTGGAACAGAGGCGTCCCGATATCGCCCCTGTGGAGGTTACCGTCGATTGGGAAG
>Ga0326728_10000630_pt1 | contig 135604 bp, 112 predicted proteins | sample MB3enrmetagenome_FD_207602 | JGI IMG/M metagenome (GOLD analysis project Ga0326728, IMG submission 207602) | Lab enriched peat soil microbial communities from McLean, Ithaca, NY, United States - MB31MN | ecosystem: Environmental > Terrestrial > Soil > Wetlands > Peat | place: USA: New York...
ATCGATGTTGGCAAAGAAACGATCACGATCCATCATTCCATCCCTGTGGACAGTGGCCATGCCATCGTAAAAGGAAAGTCTCCACTGTACTCGGAGCGTCAAATCGCACCAAATCGCACCAAAAAAATATTGATGGCGAAAAAGAGCCAGGTCGAGGCTTTCGGAACCCCCTCCCAGCCATTGTGTCGCCGCCCCAATGGGGGGAACCCGGCGCCACGATGGCTGACAGGCCCCGACGCCAGCGGACCCCTTCCCCTTTCCAACCGACAAACTTGGGTCAGGCGGCAGAATTTGCCCCTGGGATGGGAGCAGATTTGCCCCTGAGCGGCCCCCTGGGTGGCATTTTTCGCCCGACGGTGCGTTTTGAGGCAAGGCCGGCCCTTGGCACGATTCTTGTTACGTAGTCCAAGGCGATGAAGAATATACTGGTCATTGATGATAAGGAAGACATACGGACGCTGATCAAAGCCGTGCTCTCCAGTTACGGATTCACCATCCTGGAGGCCGCCAATGGCCGGTCGGGCGTCCAGATGTTGCAAGACCAAAAGCCCGACCTGGTCATTTGCGACATCAACATGCCGGGCATGGACGGGTATGAAACGCTGGGCACCGTGCGCGAGTCCAACACCATGGCTCCCATCCCTTTCATCCTCATGACCGGCCTGGTCAGCCGCGACAGCTTTCGCCGTGGCATGGTCTGCGGCGCCGACGACTACCTGGTCAAGCCCTTCACCCCCGACGAATTAGTCGAAGCCGTCATGTCCCGCCTGGCCCGGCAAACCGATTTCCAAATGGAGGCCGACAAGCGGGCGCAACGGCTGCACCAATACGCCGCGCGTTGTTCCTTCCCCGAATTCAGCGGCGATGTGGACAACCTTCTGAGCGACGTGCCCGCTTGAATTCCGCGCCGTTCTAATCTTTGAGCCAGCCGCGGGCGCGCTCCACCGCCTTGCGCCAGCCGCGCTTTAATTCCGCCACCCGCGCCGGGTCCAGGCCGGGCTGAAACGTCCGCTCCCGCTGCCACTGCGTTTGCAATTCGCCCGTGTCCCTCCAATAGCCCGTCGCCAGCCCCGCCAGATAAGCCGCTCCCAGCGCCGTTGTCTCCCATACTTTGGGCCGCACCAGTGGCACGCCCAGAAGGTCGGCCTGGAATTGCATCAGCGTGTCGTCCACCGTCGCGCCGCCGTCCACGCGCAGCTCCGCGATGGGCAGGCCGGAATCCGCCTCCATGGCCGCCAGAACGTCCGCCGTCTGGTAGGCGATGCTTTCCAGCGCGGCCCGCGCCAGGTGCCCGGCGGTCGTGCCGCGCGTCAGGCCCGTGATGACGCCGCGCGCCAATGGGTCCCAGTGCGGCGCGCCCAAACCGGCGAAGGCCGGCACCAGGAAGACGCCGCCATTGTCCGGCACCGTTTGCGCCAGGGCTTCGACCTCGTCCGAGGTCTTGATCAAACCCAATCCGTCGCGCAGCCATTGCACGACCGCCCCGGCGATGAAGATGCTGCCTTCCAGCGCGTAGGTCACCTGGCCGCCGTGCTTCCAGGCGATGGTTGTCAATAAATTATTCTTCGAGGCGATGGCGGCGCCGCCCGTGTTGAGCATCATGAAACCGCCCGTGCCGTAAGTGTGCTTGAGCATGCCCGGACGCAGGCACATCTGCCCGAAGAGCGCCGCCTGCTGGTCGCCCGCCATGCCCGCCAGCGGGACGCGCGCGCCCAAAAGGCCGGGGGCCGTGTGGCCGTAAACCTCGCTGGAACTTTTGACTTGCGGCAGCACCGCCGCTGGAATCTCAAAAATCTCCAGCAACTCCCCGTCCCACTCCTGCCGGTGGATATTGTAAAGCATCGTGCGGCTGGCGTTGCTGGCGTCGGTGACGTGCAGGGCGCCGCCGGTCAGCTTCCACGCCAGCCAGCTATCCACCGTCCCGAAGGCCAGCCTGCCCTCGCGCGCCCGTTGGCGGGCGCCGGGGACGCGCTCCAGAATCCATCTCAGTTTCGTGGCCGAGAAATAAGCGTCCGGGACCAGCCCCGTTTTGCGCTGGATCAACTCCGCCAGCCCGCGCTGCTTGAGTTGATCGCAGAAATCGGCCGTGCGGCGGTCCTGCCAGACAATGGCGGGGGCCACCGGCTCCCCGGTTTGCCGCTCCCAGACCACCGTGGTTTCGCGCTGGTTGGTGATGCCGATGGCGGCCAGGTCCGAGGCGTGGACGGCGGCGCGGGCCAGCGCCTCGGTCACGACGCCCGCCTGGGTGGACCAGATTTCATTGGCATCGTGCTCCACCCACCCCGGTTGCGGGTAGAATTGTCGGAACTCGCGCCGGGCGGCCGCCTTGATCGCGCCGCTGCGGTCAAAGACAATGGCCCGCGAGCTGGTCGTTCCCTGGTCAATTGCCAGTACAAATTTTGGCATCTGATGTGGAGCTAAGAACCGCCCGCCCGCGGGGCCTTGAGCCACACCTCGGCGCCTTCGCGGGCGGCTTCCACCGGCAGCGTGTCGCCCAGCGCGGCGACAAATTCCCGCGCCCATGCCGCCATCGCGTCAATCTTGGCGTCGTCGTGCGCGGGATCATGGTGGAAGAGATACAATCGCTTGACGTTGGCGTTCAACGCCAGCGCCACCACGTCGTCCACGCACCCGTGGCCCCAGCCGGCGCGCGTCTGGTATTCGGTGGCGTCATACTGCGCGTCAATTATCAGAACGTCGGCCTCACGGATGAAATCCACCAGCTTCTGGTCCATGCGCCGGGCGTATTCCAGGATTTCCGTCGCGCCGGACCGGGCCTTGGGGTCGGCGTGATACTTGTAACGTTGGAACGGTTCGTTATCCGGCAGATAGGCGATGGCGCCCGCGCTGGTGCGCAAGCGGTAGCCGACGCAGATGCCCGGATGATTCAGATACATGGTTTCGACCTGGATGGGGCCGATGCGGAAGCGGGGCTGTTTCATCTCTTGCAGGGAGATGTAACTGGGCAAGTGCCGCCAGCCGACCGGGAAATAAGGGCTTTCCATCTGGCTGGAAAGCGCGCCCAGCAACCCTTCGCGCGCCCCTTCGTAGCCCAGGATGCGCAGCCGGTTCCTGGGATTGTAAGCGGCGTCAAAAAAAGGAAATCCCTGGATGTGATCCCAATGCGTGTGCGTAATGAGCAGTGTCAACGACAAGGGCACGCCCTTGAACTCCCGCGCCAGGCTCAAGCCCAGGGGCCGGATGCCCGTGCCGGCGTCCAAGACGATCAATTGGCCGTCGGCCCGGACTTCCACGCAGGAGGTATTGCCGCCGTAGCCCAAAGTGGACGCCCCGGGCGTGGCGATCGAGCCGCGCACCCCCCAAAAGCGGACCACCGCCTGCCCGTCGGGAACCGCCCCCGGCGGCAAGGGCGGGAAATCCTCTTCGCCGCCCTCGGTCGCCCGCTGGCGGGCGGCCAGTTGCGTTTCCCCGGGCGCCTCCTGGATGGTGCGCAGCAAACGGAGAAGGTCGGACTGCAAAATGGGTTTGACAATGCACTCATCCGCGCCCGCTTGGAAGGCCGTTTCGCGGTCCACCCCGTAGCCGCCGCTGGCCGTGACGACGATGCGGGTGCCGGGCAGTTTCTCCGGTTTGGTCCGCAGAAAGCGGCAGAGTTGGAAGCCGTTGTAGCGGGGCGCCTGCAAGTCGCACAGGATCAGGTTGGGTTTTTGTTCCAGCGCGATGGCCAGCCCCGTGGCGCCCTCGTCGGCTTCCAGGACGACCCATCCCGCCTGGCGCAGCCACAAGGCCAGGGAATGGCGCATGACCCGGTCCTCATCAATCAGCAAGGCGCTCTTCATCAACGAATGCCGCGATCATGGCCCCCCGCCCCAAAAAAACAACAACTATTCTCTTCCCTCTCAAACCTCCAGCACCTTCTCGAACTTGGTCAGGTTCCGCGCTCCTTGGGGCGTCAGCGCGGCCACGTCTTCCAATCGCACCCCGCCCACGCCGGGATAATACAAGCCCGGTTCGACTGTTACCACCTGGCCCGCCGCCAGCACGTCGTGCGAGGTGACGCCGATGCGCGGGGCTTCGTGGATTTCCATGCCCAGGCCGTGGCCGGTGCCGTGAAAAAAACCCTGCATCCGGCCCCGCTTGGTGACCGTCTTGTAGCCTTCGCTCTCGAAAAAACTCCGCACCGCCTCGTGAACCTCCACCGCCTTGACGGCGGGACGCAGGCGGGCGAAGGCGACTTCCTGGGCGCGGACGACCGTGTCATAAATGCGCCGCGCGGCCTCGCTGGCGCGCCCCCGCACGACGGTGCGGCTGATGTCGCCAAAGTAACCTGTTTTCTGGGAGCGCGGGAAGACGTCGAGTATAATCGGCTCGTTGGCGCGCAAGGGGCCGTGACCGGGTTCGTGCGGATCGCAGGCCTGGCGTCCGCCCGCCACGATGGTGTGGCCGGTCAGGCCGCCGGCCTGGAGAATGGCCGTGTCAATGACCGCGCGCAGCTTTTCCGAGGTCAGCGGCGCGCTGTGATAAAGCAGCCTGCCGTCCCGGCCGATCTTGGCCGATTTGAGCGCCTGGATTCCTTCCGCCAGCCCCACCTCCGCCATCATCAAGGCGGCGCTGATCTTTTTGACCTCGTCGGCCCGCTTGAATTCGCGCTGGGGAAAGACGCCGCCTTTTTTGACGCGGACCTTGATCTTGTAATTGCGCAACTCGCGCGCCAGGCCGTGCGGGAAATTGGCCGGGACGAATATCTTGCGCACCCGCCGCTCGCGCAGGAGGAAACTGATGACCGTGGCCAGCCCGGGACGCTTGACCTTCCGGCGCAGTTTGTCCAACAGTTGATTGTAAGAGCAGACCCGGCAATGCCGCGCCCGTTTGCGCATGCGGTTGATCTCCAGGTCCCCCACCACCACGTGGCCGACGCCCCCGATGCGGAAGTAAATGAACGGATCGGGCACGAACAAGCCGACCGCAAAGAGCATGTTGGCGTCGTGCTCGCTGTCAGCCACGATCAAAAGGTTGTCGGTGTCGTCCATCGTTATCGGCGGCGATTTTGCGGCGGGAGTGTTCTCAGTTTTTTTACGATTCGCTATTTTCGGCCCAACCTAGTGTAAAACCGTCAGCGGCGCGATGAAATACATCCGCCCCGCCTCCAGCTTGGGCAGGTCCATGCCCAAATCCACCTTGAGAGCCGGGGCGTCGGTTTTGGCGAAAAGATGGAACAGCAGTGAGCCGAGATCCAAGGGCACGCGGTACTGCACGACGTTGGCGCTGCTGATGCCGGCCAGGGTCTCGGCCCGTTGGAGGGCGGTGTCGAAGTCCCCCAATTCATCCACAAAGCCGAACTGCAAGGCCTGTTTGCCCGACAGGACCCGGCCGTCGGCGAAATCCTGCCAATCGTCCACCAGGGTCTTGCCCTTGCCGCCGTTCTGCTTGGCGGCGCGCTCGCGTCCGGTTTTGACCACCGCTTTGAATTTGTTGAAGGTGTCGTCAATCAGCGACTGCACCATGTGCTCTTCCTCCTCGCGCGTCTGCTGCTCCTCGGGGGTCAGATTTTTCTCCTCCCGGTCGCCGCTCAACATGTCCTTGAAGCGCCCGCTCTTGAAGACTCGCGGATGAACGCCGATCTTGTCCATCAACTGGCGGTAATTGTAGGCGTGCATGATGACCCCGATGCTGCCGGTGAGAGTCAGTTCGTCGGCCACAATCCAGCGGCAGGGCGCCGAAATGTAATAGCCGCCGGAGGCCGCCAGCGTGCCCATGGAGGCCACCACCGGCTTGTGGGTCTGGTCCTGGTAGCGGGTGATCGCCCGGTTGATTTCGTCCGCCGCCAGCACCTCACCGCCGGGGGAATTGACTTTGAAAATCACGGCCTTGACATCGGCGTCGCGCGCGGCCGTCTGCAACTGATCTTTGATGTTCTGCACCATGTCCACGCCCGTGCGATCCATCTCCGTGCTGGAGATGATCCCGTCCACTTCAATGAGCGCGATCTTATGATCCGAGTTGGTGGCTTGAATGACGACCTCCTCCAGGTTGCGGCTGCGATCGGTCGCGCCGCGGCTGCGCGGGATGACCACGCGGGAGAGGCCGGCGAAATGGATCAACAGACTCAAGAGAAACAATCCCAGAAAAACCACCGTCAGCACTTTCCAAATCGCGCCGGAGCGGGGGCGCGGCGGCAGGCTCAAGGGGGGCGGCATCCGGGGCGGCGGCTTCCCGATGACGGGCGGCGGCGCAGTTGGCGGCGGCGGGCTGGCCGGCGGCACGTTGGCAGGCTCTGGCGATGGCGGTTGGTCATCCATAATGAGGGCAGATTAGCGCAAGCCTTGGCGGCGGGCAAGCGCCAACACGCAGCCGGCGTCAAATCCGGTAGGGTGTGTCCCCCACCGGTATTTAGCGGTATTTGGCGGTATTTGGCGGTATTTTACCGTGAAAATACCGCCTGCAAGCCGCAGGAACCGCTCTGACGACCCGTTGGGGTGTGTCCCCCCACCGTTATCCACCGTTATCCAGCGTTATCCAGCGTAAGTGACGGTCATTCGCCGGCACTTGGCGCCGCAGCAGCCCGACAGGGACCGCCCGCCGCCGTAAAGCGCCAAGTTGCATGTACCTGCATGTACCTGCATGTACCTGCAACTTTATCGTTATCGGCCGGGCGTAAACCAGCCGCAACTTGGGGGGATTTCAACGCCAAGGCGCGAAGATGCAAGGGCGCAAAGAGGATCGGGCCTCAGCCTCTGGCCACGCCACAACCCGCTGGAGGAGGCGGGTCGTCCTTTCCCCCTCCCCTTTCCCTCTGCAAAATGTCAAAGAACGGGCGCGTGAGCGCCATACACGCGCCACATTACCACGGTTTGATGGGAATGCAACATTTATTTTTTACTGAATTTACCGCAGATGGACGCGGATGGACGCGGATTTTGAGGGGCGGCATTTGCAAGCTGCTGATTTCCAGACGCTTCCGCTCCAAACGAACCGCTCTTGAGAAGGGTTGGGCGTTGAGCAAAATCAAGCTGTCATGGACAAGCTTTAGCAACCCGACTGCCAGATTGTGGCGAACGGCACTAGGCCCATGCGGACAGGATTGACTGAAGGTACAGTTGTACTGCGCCACGCTGTAGAATCTCGTGAGCGAACTGGTTTCTGTAGCTCCTCAGACAGCCGTAGCAACTGGTATTGGGAGCGCAACCGCATCCGCCCTCTACGCGCTTCAGCGCAGCCTTGAGACAATCCTTCAGGACTTCCGCTTTCTCCAACCTCACAACCAGCCCTGCTCCACCAGGAACATTGTCGTAGAGGACAATCGGCGGCACCTCGTGCTGGCCGCTGTGAACCGTCGTGCTGAGATCAACCGACGGAACTTCGAGCACCTCGGCCGCCCCTTCGACAACTGCATATGCAAGCGAGAACGCAAAGGGAACGATGTTTGTTCCGTTTTGTGGTGACGGATGAAACTGGAGTTGGAGAACATCCGTTACGAACTCGTGACCAAGCGAGACTTGCTCCAATGTCCCTGAGCACTGTTGGCCTTGAGGTGTCTTATGCCGGTTTTGCCGGTTGCGGAATCCGGCGCCGCAGCCGCCGCACAGATAGAATCCTTCCCCGGCACGGCCTTCGCAAAGCACAACCATTAGACCTGGTGATGCCTTTACGATCGTCACCATTGGAGAAGCGGCTGGGATCAAGATCACGCCAGGCTCAGTAGCAAGAGAGCCGGCAAAATAGGGGCGGGTTGAGAATACTTTCGCCGGACGTACCTTCGGATCTTTCGGTTTATCCCTATCCGTCACGAACCCGAACCGAGGAATGACGTACTTGTGCGGGTGCAATCGGTCACCGCAAGGCAGCGTCGGCCTTGGCTCGCCATCATTCCACTGGAGAAAGACATTGTGGGCCGAGCATCGCGCGTAGAATTTCCTCGGCCACTCCCTTTCCGCGACCTTCTTGAGGCCATAGGAGGTCCATTCCTTTTTGTTGGCCACTAGTTTACTGGTGGGCGCAAACTCTGAGATGGCGATGGCCAGGTCTCTTTGGAGAGTGACTTCGTAGGCTTCATGGCCGGGTTGTTGTGTGCGTTGCGTGTCCAGCTCGACAACGTCCACGGGAAACCCGTATTTCGGAATCACGGCCTTGCGCGATAGAAAGGAGAGCACTTTCTCTTCTGCAATTGTGTCGGCTCTCCTCTGCGCCCATGCGGCCGTCTTGTAATCGGCGGGACGACTGTTGCGGGCGCGTTCTTCGATGCCTACAACGGTCTTGTAGTCGCTTGACACCTCGGCTTCCGCCAATGCAAAGCGTGTGTTTTCTCCGCTGATCGCGTCAATCCAGCGCCCGTCGGCCAACGTTTCCATCTCGGACGGCAGAATTTGTGAAATCCTCTGCTCGATGCGCTCCCGGTTGCTCATGAGGAAGGACCGAAAATCGCGTACGGCAGAGGGTGAACTCAGGTCCGCAAAAAGGTTTTGAACTTCTTGAAACCGCTCCTTGAACTGACGGAAGAAAAGCGAAAGCGCAACGGCAGCGATATGGCGGGTGATGATTCTCTGATTCCGCAGCGCCAATACCGGTGGCTGGGCTTTGCCGGTCAGCATACGTAAAGGTTCGGCGAAGTGGTAGAGATCGTGCGGACCGCGCTTGCAGTACGTGATGGCAAAACCGGGGCGGCCACTTCTTCGCCCTGAACGCCCGACGCGTTGCGCGTAGTTGAAGGCTTCGGGCGGCACGTTGCGAAGGAAGATCGTGTCGAGGTCGCCGAGATCAACGCCGAGTTCAAACGTCGTGGAGCAACTCAATACGTGGATTTTGCCATCCCGGAACTCTCGCTGAAACTCGCGGGCCTTCTCCTTGTCGAGTTGGGCTGTGTGTTCTTCCACGCGCAACGAACCCGGCAACTCGGACTCGTACAAAAGCCGGTAATGGTTGGGTTCAAGTTCGCAACGACGTGTTTCTTGGAGAAAGCCTGGACAACGATGTCTTGGGCAAAGACCTTTGAGTGAGGCCGTTTGGATTCGACCACAAATGTCGCAGCGGTAAATGGTATCGTTATTTCCAAGGTAACGGAGTCTCCACCAGTCCGGGTTCAAACGCCGTGCATCTTCCACGGTGGTGAGCAGACGGTCGTTTGCTGTGGGCGCGTGTGCATCGCACTGCCCGATGGCTTCCCACGTCTGGCGCAATGCGGCCACGGCCAGTTCGAGTTTCTGCTTGTCTGTGAGGTCGGTTGGCAGGAGCTTCTCAAAAATCGCCGTGCGTTTCGTATGTCTGACCCGTCCCCATTGATCCACAGCATCCCAGCTTCTCACGGGCCAGTTCTTCGCGCCCTGCGGACGCGCGGGCCGGCCGATCCGAAACCGCATTTGCGAGGCTTGAAGCTGAAGGTCGCTCCAACTCAATGAAACCGTGGCATCAGTTCGCACGTCAACGGCGCGGTCTACCCGCATTGAGTCCAATAGTAAGAAAATCAGGTCACGCGCCTGCTGTTCCGTGAGCGACCAAGGGGCTTCAAGTAGAAACCGAGGAACCTGAAACCAGTCGGGCCACGTTATGAACCATCGCGCCAGACCAACGCCGTCGAGCGAGATTCGTGGCTCGTCAGTAAGAAACTCCCGATACAAAGCAAGCCACGCCTCGCGTCGCAGTTGGAGATCGCTCGTCGCCGGGGGGAAGACGTTTCGCTGGCGAAAGATGTCGCGCATTGCAGTTGCCAAATCCTGCAACGACGAACCCTCCGGGGTATGCGCGCCTTGCTTCTGCGCAACCTTCAGAAGCAGGTTGCGGCCACGGATGTTGTTGTACGAGTCACCAAGATACCAAGCAAAGAACGCCGCTTCCTGCCTCCCGTCGGCAAACGCAAGAACCTTCTTTCGATCATCTGGAAGGTTCTGGTACAGCGTTGTGGCAATGACCGCGTGCGGGCCATCTGTGCCATGCACAACCTCACGGACCGGGTCGGGCGCTTGGTAGCCGCAGACTCCGCACCGGGGAATCTTATCCTCACCTTCCTCCCCCTTTTGCTTTTGGAGCAGAACCTCGACGTTGTGATTGCAGCGTAACGGTTCTGGTAGTCGGCGGATTTCACCACAGCACCCGCAGAGCCGGTACGTCTGCGCGCTCTCCTCATCGTCATCTTCGTCTTCAACCGGGCCGTTCTCTACCGGCAGGAAGAACGATGCCCCAAAATCTGCTCGACTCGGGTCGCGGACAGCCTCCAGCAGTTTGTCGTTCATGGTTCTGCCTACGAGGTAATGCTGCCCGCACTCGCGGCACAGGCCGACCTCAAACAGCGCTGCCTCGCCCGCCGAACGACGATCCAGCAAGACTGTCTTGCTTGGCGTGAACGAGAGGAACGCCCCTTCCAGTGATCGAAGGAACAAATGGTAGCGCGCGGAAAGTAGCGGCGCGGATGATTCAGGGTCTTTGGCTCGTAAGAGCAACGAGACCAAATCGGCCAAGCCGTCAACTCGTTCTTCCTGCGGCAAGTCGAGGAAAAGGTCTTCGGCGATTGCTTTCACTTCTGCGGGATTGCCAGTGACGAGGCGGCGCAACTGTGTGGCACGTCCGTCTTGTTGAAGCAAACTCCCAACAGCCTTCGCTGTCTCGTGGCTTTCCAAAGCCGCCGTCCCCAATTTGCTTGCGACGCGGGCCAAAACGTCTCGCGTTTCTGTTCCCTCCAGAGCCGACGAAAGCGACCGGTAATCTTCCTGGCAAAGTCTGGAAGCACGCGGCTCCGGTATGGCCTCTATGTCTCCCAAGATCACGTCTTGTTCGCTGAAACTCTCGCCAAACAAATCAGAGGCAAATTCAGCGACGGCTGCCTCGCCTTCCTTTCCGCTGACTAGCGTTGCACTGGTGGCCAAGCAGCGGAATGGCTGGGTGCGTCCACCTTCTCGCAGCCTCTGTTTGAGGCGGCGTAGCAACATCGCCATCTCAATGCCCTTCGCGCCCCGGTACTGATGTGCTTCGTCCAGCACCAAGAACTTCCACCACTCGGCACGTCCGTCATCAAACAAGGGGCTGTCATCGGGCCGCAGCAGCAGATACTCCAGCATCGAATAATTCGTGAGCAGAATATGTGGCGGCGTCGTGCGCATTTCTGAACGCAGGACCAACTCACCCGCCTTGCGATCTGCAATGTGATCGCGCGCATGACGGTGCGAGTCGTTCTCGTTTTCTGGCGTTTCACCGATGTACTGGCCGAACGTGAATCTGAATGCGGAGTTCTCCTCAGCCAATGCTTTGCAGATATCTCCGAGCCTGTCACGTTGGTCGTTAGCCAGAGCGTTCATCGGATAGAGCACAAGCGCACGGATACCCGGACACAATGCGCCCGCCGCGGATTCCCGGTAAAGATGCAGCAATATCGGGTACAGAAAGGCCTCGGTTTTGCCGCTGCCGGTTCCCGTAGCTACGACCACATTGCGGTCAGCGAAAACGCCGCGAATGGACTTCTCCTGATGAACGTAGAGCGGTCTCTCTCCATGCAGAGCTTTGAGAAACCCTGGCTCCGGCACTGAGCCGAGAATTGACGGGAAGAGGGTTTGTGGTGCTGAACCCCTGCGGAAGATGGGTGTGGCCTCTAAAAATGGCCCTTTGCTGAGCCGACCGGATCGAAGGGCTTCCTCAAATGAGCCACGCAAAGCGGTGTCTCTGAAATAAAAGGTCGTCTTCAGATACCGGCGATACCGATCTTCGATTTCTTGCGCGAGCTTGATGGAGTTCATACGAGGTGTCCGTTACGGCATCGGCTTAACGGCCGGTCGTTCGCCCCTGCAGTTCCCGGTAGCGCCGCCAGACTTGCCGCATCGTATCGGGAAACTGCTTACCGGCAAGCCGCGACCTTGACCGCCAGCGTCGCGCTGGGCTCGGCGCGAGAGACTGCGCCGTGTCTGCCAGTTGCAGAACAACGGCAATCGCGCACAGCGCTTCCTGCACGAAGTCGGAGTTGTTGTTCGCTGTCGAGTGTGGTGACCTGCGGTAGCGGCGGCGCGTCTCCTTGAGTAGTTGTCGTTTTGGGCCGCGCGTCGCGGCATGTAGCAAGGTCAGGGATCGTGCCATGTGGCACGCAGAGATACGTGCGACATCAAGTGTCCCTTCCGTAGTTTCGGCGGGCACGGTCGCAACAATGGCTTCGCCGCCATTAGCCCAAACTTTCAGCGTGCAGTCCTTTGTGCGATCCGCCAATGCCGGTGCGTCAGAGAAGTCTCGAAGTGGAATGGCAACTATGTGCTCCATGACTCTCGGCGGATACGGTCGCCGCTTCTCTGCCTGAAATCCTGCCAGAACACAATCTGTCCACCGGAGCTTCGGCAATCGAAGCCACATGGCGTTATCGGAGGTCGCCGCAAAATCCTCGACAGACAGAAGGAGGCAAGTGTCTCGCCATTGCAGCGGCGGGTTGTCCATATCGCTTACCGCCCACCATACTCTCTCGATCAAGATCGCAATTGTAACATGAGGTCCGCCCTGAAGACCAATCTTCCACACCGTCAAATCGCAATCGGGTAGCGGAGAAATCTTCAGGATCGACCTGTCGCTCTTCCGCTCGACCGTCACGCCGTCTTGGCGGGCAGACAAGAGAGTAACCCGCCACTCGCTCTCATGCTCCAAGTCAACCGTGGCTGCGTCATGCCCAGCGGCGGACGGGAAGGGCAAACATAGCTGAGTGCTGACTTGCCGTAGGCCGGCACAGAAACGGAAATCCAGACTGTCGATTAACTCGTCATCATGGTCGTAGAATCGCACGAAGTACCAGCCGGCCCTTCTGTTGACGAGTTCAACCGGCATGGTTTGCTCAGGCAAATCTGGATCCGGCTTGAAGGCCTTACGCCACTTTCCGGCACCTCTGCCTTCTTCGCCGAGGACGATTGTTCTCACACTTCCCCAAGTCCCATCGGCGATGCCCATACGCGGCGGTGCATCGGCAAACAGTGGCCCAAGATTCTCGCAAGCGTCATGGACTTGCGCTCCTACAAGCTGAAACAGTGGGCCGCCAGAGCCGAGTACAACGGAGCGGTCACTGCCATCTCGGAATGCAATCTTGCCGGGGATGCTCATAGCTCAAAGAAATGCGCCCGGTAACCCGATAGGCACACGTCTTCTGGCGCGATACGGGGCGGACCAGTCAGCGCCTCGTCGCGTTTCCAGTCTTCGGGAACGATTGCCAAACACGATCCAGAGCCAGGGCATTTCACATGCCGACCACGGTCGTCGCCGCTCAGTTTGAAGATCAGGTAATCGTCGTCTCCTAGTGGGAGCGTGAACACCCGTTCATTGTCGGCATCCGTCACGCGCACGATAATTTCCCCGTGCAACTGCGCAAGACACCAACAATCGTTATCCGTTTCATCTTTCTCCAAGGCCTTGTCACCCTGAACCACCAAGACTTGTTGGTTCTGAACAAAACCGTCAGGCAATTCCACAGCTAAAATCCACTCACGCTCCCGCTTCCAGCAAACAACCTCAGGCTTCGGCGTGCGCGAGCGTCGTTTCTTCTCGCTGCCCCCGTCCTTTTGCGGGACAGTCTCACGTGAACGCCCGCCCCTGTCTTCGGGGCAGACAGGTGCTTGCTCTCGGCGCGGCTTTGCGTCTTTCACTGTCGCGCATTCACTTTCGCCGTCCTCACTAGCCTCCATTAGGCTGGGGTCAGCTTTTCGATCTTCGATTGCTGGCTCTTTGGTTGGCGGAGTTTCGGGCGGCACCTCTCTTGCCGCTTCATCGGACGCGACCGTACGGTCACGTTCCTTCTTGGGCGGCGCTGTTGTCTCCGTAGCGACCGTCACGGGTTGGTGTGCCTCAGCAGGAGCTTCTGCTACAGGCGTTAGCGGCAAGGCTGTATGTCTGGCCTCGGCTTCAACTTCGAGAGAGGCGAAACTTGTGTGTCCATCCGGTGACGGAGACTCCGCTTCAATGGAAGGCGCTTTCGGAGTGTCTTTGACAACGCGCGGCGGTTCAATCTGAATAGACGTTGTGCCCTCATCGACGACACCGGCACCGACGTGGCCTGGCCCCGGCATCCTCTCACGAACGAGTCTGCGTTTAGTCCGCCAGCGCACGTATGCCGCATAGGTCGCCACGGCAATCGCCCCACCTGATACTACAAGCGCGAGGATCATTGAGATTTTGGGTCTGTCGCACTCTTTGAGGGTGATTTTGAGGAGCTTTTCGGGTTTTTGCAAGCTTTTTTTGACGAAATTTTCGAGTTTATAGATTGACGTATTCGGACGTCGCGGGCACGCCTATGGGCGGCGGGGGGGGGAAGGTGAAAAGTGGCGGCGGGACGCCACTGCCACTATTCTGGCTCTCTGGATTTGGAATCAGGGCAGAGGGTGGGAATTATGGGATTGGATGGGAATTATTTCTTGGCCCCCGGATTTGGAAACAAGGCGAAGCGGGATGCCCTCACCCTGCCCTCTCCCACGGGGAGGGGGTGTTGAGGGGGCGGACAAGCTTTGGAGGGGAATGGGCGGCGCGAGACGCGCCGCCCGGCGACCGATCCGTCTCCGCTACGCTTCGACGCGACGAGGACGGTCGCGCTCCCAGTCAAAAAAACAGCCGGCGGCGCGCAGCGCCGCCCTACCAAGGACGAGAAGATTTTTGTCCTGCGCCCCTCAACTTTTGCCGCGCGTTCCGGCTTTCCATTTTTGCGCCGAATGCTATGGTGGTGGGGTCATTGATATGCTGGCCAAACGAGTCATTCCGTGCCTGGATGTGCATGACGGCTACGTCACGCGGGGCGTGCAGTTCGGCAAAGCCGAGGCCGGGGAGTTGCGCAACGTGGGCAACCCCGTCCAATTGGCCATGCGCTACAATGAGCAGGGGGCGGACGAAATGGTTTTTTTCGACATCACCGCCAGCGCACATGGCCGGGCCACGATGATTGAGATGATCGAACGGGTGGCGGACGAATGTTTCATGCCGCTGACGGTCGGCGGCGGCCTTCGATCGGTGGAGGACCTGCACGCCATGCTGCGGGCCGGGGCGGACAAGACGAGCGTCAATTCCTCGGCGCTGGCCAATCCGGCTCTTATCCGCCAGGGGGCGGAAAAGTTCGGCAGCCAGTGCATTGTGGTCTCGATTGACGCCAAAAGAGTCGCGCCGGACCGGTGGGAGGTTTTCTCGCACGGCGGGCGCAGGCCGACGGGCCGCGAGGCCGTGGCTTGGGCCAGGGAGGCCGTGGCCCTGGGGGCGGGGGAGATCGTCTTGAACAGCATTGACGCCGACGGCACCCGGGCGGGGTTTGACCTGGTCATCACGCGGCGGATCAGCGAAGCGGTGGGGGTGCCGGTGGTGGCCAGCGGCGGGGCGGGCAGCCTGGCGCATATCGCGGAGGTGTTGCTGGAGGGCAAGGCGGACGCGGTGCTGGCGGCGAGCATCTTTCACTTCGGCCAATTCACCGTGGGCGAGGTCAAGAATTATCTCGCGGCGCGCAACATTCCGGTGCGGCTCGGGTAGGGCCGCCGGGTTTCCGACTGACGAACCTGGGCTGCGGCGAGGTTTATGCGCCGCCTGCCTGGCGATCGCCGACGGCTCCCTGGAGGGAGGTTGCGTTGCTAAATCTGGGCCAGATGAAACCGTAGAATGCAATGAGAATAAAGCAAAACATCGGGACGATAAAGCCGCGCGACATGCCGTAGAGGTCGGCCACGTGACCCATGAGTTTTGGCAGCATGGCGCCGCCCATGATGGCCATGACAATGAAGCCGGAAGCTTTCTTGGCGCGGATTCCGAGGCCATGGATGCCCAGGGCGAAGATGGTCGGGAACATGATGGACATGAAGAAATAGCTCAGGAAGACGCAAATGACCGAGGGCCAACCGAGTTTGAAGAAGACCAGCAGACAAAGGAGGACGTTGAGGCAACCGTAAAGGCCCAGAACCTTGTGCGCGGAGAATTTTCTCAGAATGGCCGCGCCGGAAAAGCGCCCGGTCAGAAAGATGAGAAAGCCGAACGAGGCCAAGTTGGCAGCTCCCTGATCGCTGAAATGAAACACGCCGTCCTTGAGTTCGAACCAGCTTTTCAACCAACCGGAGGTCCAGGATGGCGGAAGTGGGGGAACTTCCGATGTCATGTAGTTTATCAAGAAACTGAAGATGCCAGCCTGGGCGGCGACGTAGGCGAATTGGGCCAGTGTGGCGCCGGAAAAATGCGGATGGGACCAGATGCTGTGATGGGAAATTTTGCGCACGGCCGGGATGAGCACGATGGCGGCAATGACCAAGGCGGCACAGCCAACCATCCACGTGCACGTGGCGTTGGCCGATGCGCCAACGCCGGCGGTGTCGAGAACCAACCAGAGGATCATGACACAAACGCCCACCAGAACGGCCGCATTGAGCAACAACAGAAAATAGACCAAGCCACGATTGATTTGCCCCTCGGCCACCGTCTCCGCGTCCGTCCTGGCATCCTTGTCATCAATATGGTATTCGTCTTTGGTTTTAATATCGGGAACGTTGGCGAAGAAAAAGACCACGGCCAGAAGCAGGACCACGACGGCCACCCCGGCATAAGGAATCCAGAGCGTTTGACTGCCGGTGCTATGGCCGGCGGTGTCCTTGGAATAGAAGAACATGGCGCCGGCAAGGGGCCCAAAAAACCAGCCGATGCCGTTGCACGACTGGGCCAGATTGATGCGCGTGGCGGCGAATTCCTTTGGACCCAGCACAGTCGTGTAGGGGTTGGCGACGGTTTCAAGAAAGGTGAGGCCCGAGGCGATCAAACAAACCCCCAGCAAGAAGGCCCAAAAGGCGGCGATGTGCGTCGCCGGGATAAACCAAAAGCCGCCGCAAGCGACCATGAGCAGGCCGGTAATGATGCCGCCTTTGTATCCCAGCTTGATGGCCAGCCAGCCGGCGGGCATGGCCATCAAAAAGTAGCCCAGATAATGGGCAAACTGCACCCAGGCGGATTGGGCCATGTTCAAATGCAGTTCTTTCTGGAAATGCTTGTTCATCACGTCAATCATGCCGTTGCAGAATCCCCAAAGGAGAAACAACGAGCTGACGATGCAGAAGGTAAAGAGGACGCTTTTGCCGTCTTCCAGGACGAACATGCCCTTCTTATTCGAGGTCATGGGGCGGGATTAGTTGGAGTGGAAGGCCGATTTGATGTCCGCCAGGGAAGCGCCCAGAAGGGCGCGCGCCACCGGGTCCAGGGCCTTTTCCGATCCTGTCAAATGAATGGTTCGGTGAAGGTGGGCCGCGCTCTCGCCCGGGGCCAGACTGTTGGCCGGGGAGGACGACTCCATCTCGAAGAACGGCCCCAGCGGCGGTTTGCCGGGGGCGGGCGGTCCGTCGTTGTAGCTGTTGGCCACGTCGCCACCGTAAGGGTTGTCCTGCAGCTCCCACAAGGAGTTGACATAGTCGGTCACACCGGCGGGCTGGTCGAATTGCACGATGGTCAGGACTTTATTGTCGGCGTCGTAAGCGCCCAGCACACCCTTGCTGCGGCGGGGGCTGACGCCGATTTTGCTGCGGAACTTTCCGTCACCGCGAAAATAGATCAAGTTCTCCTGCATTTTCAATCGCTCGGGCGGGATAACGCCGAAGCTGGGATAAGAAGTGATCTTCGAACCCAGCTCGGACTCCGGCCCCGGCTTGATCGGCACGACGATGGTGACGGAGGGCGAAGGGGTGAACATGCCGAGAATCCACACCGACAACAACCCGGTCTCCTTCTTCCACGGGTTCTGGCCGGTGTTGGTGATGCGGTTGTCCGTTTCGAAAGCCACGAGGCTGACCTTGTCCGAGGGCGGCAGGCCCAGTTTTTCCCAGGCGGCGGCGGTATCCAGCAGACGCACTTCGCGGTTGACCGCGACTTGGAATTGAGTGCCCGAGTAATTGGTCAGCGCGATGTCCAGGGCAAAGGAGGCGCGGTCGTTGGACTGGTTGACGGTCTTAAAGGGGAGCGTGTCAAAGGCGGCGGGCACAAACCAGTTGTCCAGGTCGAACTTGGCGCCTTTGGCAAAGTAGATGGAAAACTGGCCGCCTTCCGGCCCCAGCCAAAAGCGGTCCTCGCCGCCGAAGGCGTTCATGTGGGGGAGCAATTTGCCGGAGGCGATCAACTCGCGGTTGACCCAGCCGAAACTGCGGCCGGCGTCGTTGCGGGCCGTGCTGGTCATGACGCGGCCCTGCCAGGCCGGGGCGATAGCCACCTTGGCCAGGCCCTTCTCATCGTTGAGGACGATGATGTCAGTGTGGGCGCGAAGGAAGGCGACGTCCTTGCCGAACGAGGCGGCGTTGGAACCGGGGGTCATGGTGGCGGATGCAGTCATAAGAATCATGGTTGCGATAATGGGATGTTTCATAATGTGTGTTTCCGGGAGCGAGTTCGATGTAAATGTTTACATTGGAGGGAAAGTAAATGTCGGCCTTGAAAAATGTCAACGGCGATTTTGTAAATTCATTTTCATCACAAGGCCAATGATCACATCGCCGCCCCGGAGCAAGACGGATTTGTTCGGGCGAGATCGCGCCGGATGAGGCAACGGGGGCGCAACGAAAAATAAATTTTTTTCCGCTTGACGGCCGCGGCCATAAGTAGTATTTATCCCATCAGATTAGTAATATAAGAATGCGATGAAACTCACGTCGCGCACGGAATATGCCATGCTGGCCCTGGTGCATCTGGGACGGCACAAGAGCCGGCGGCTGGTGTCCGTCCAGGCCATTGCGCGGGCGCAGCGAATTCCGCCCAAGTTTCTGGAACAAATCCTGCTGGCCCTCAAGCGGGCCAAGTACGTGCGCAGTTCCAAGGGCCGGCAGGGCGGTTATCAACTGGCCAAACCCGCTGATAAAATCACGCTGGCGGAAATCGTCCGGTTGTTTGACGGCGCGATTGCCTCGACGGAATCGGTCAGCGAGCACTTTTACGAGTCCACACCCATCGAAAAGGAAGACAACCTGGTGCGCGTGTTCCGGGACATCCGGGACCACGTGGCGCAGAAGCTGGAAACCACGACCGTTGGAGACATGATCTGAGAGGTTTTTTCGCCTAAATTATGACTAACCAGATGGGATAAATGCCATTACGCTTATGATCGAAACCATTACGATTCTCGGAGGACGGGGCAAGGCGGGCGTGCCGGAAGCCATCGAACGGGTTGAGTTGCAAATGGGCGACGTGGTGAGCATCGTCGGACCCACCGGCTCGGGCAAAACGACGCTGATCAACGACATCGAGTTGTTTGCCGACGCCAATACGCCGACGGGCCGGCGGATTCTGATCAATGGCCAACGGCCGCCGCCGGAATATCGGGACGACCCGTCCCTCAACCCCATCGCCCTGATTACCCAGCACACGACGTTTCTGTCCGATCTTCCGGTGCGGGAATTCCTGCTGACCCACGCGCGGATTCGCAGCGCGGCCGGGGCGAGCATTGAGGGCATGTTGGAGCGCACGCTGGCTTTTGCCAATCAATTGACCGGCGAGCCGATTGTGGTGGACAGCCGGATGACGGAACTATCCGGGGGCCAGACGCGCGCGTTGCTGATAGCCGACGCGACCATTATTTGCAACACGCCCATCGTGCTGCTGGACGAGGTCGAAAACGCCGGCATCCATCGCACCCGCGCGTTGGAATTGCTGCGGGAGCACCGGAAAATTTTCATTTTTGTGACGCACGACCCGCGGATCGCGCTGCTTTCCGATTACCGTCTGGTGATGCAGGAGGGGACGATGACGGCGGTGCTGTGGACCGATGAAAGTGAGCGGCGGTTCGCGGCCCACGTGAGCCGGTTGGACGACCTGCTTTCAAAACTGCGCGACCAGATGCGCCGGGGCGACCGGCTGGCGGCGCCCGAACTGGAGGGTTTGCTATGCGGCTGACCATTTGCGCCGGGCCGGCCACGACCGGCAAAACGTCGGTGTTACGGCACGTCATCCGCAAACTACAGTCTGCCGGGCGGCGTCCGGCATTTCTGAAAATTGACGTTCAGTACGCGGAGGAGGACGAGCAGTTCGCCCGTGAATTCGGCATGCCGACCCGCAAAGTGTATTCGGGCGAGTTGTGCCCCGATCATTGCAACGTGATGGTGCTGGGAGACGCGCTGGAATGGGCGCGCCGGGAGAAGTGTGACTTTTTGTTTGTGGAAACGGCGGGCTTGTGCCTGCGATGCTCGCCCTACGTGGACGGCGGGCTGGGCATCGTGGTGCTGGAAGCCACCAGCGGGATGAACCTGCCGCTGAAGGTGGGACCGATGCTGTCACTGGCCGACGTGGCGGTGGTGACCAAGATTGACCGCGTTTCCCAAGCCGAGCGGGAAGTGTTTCGCGCGCGGATTCAGAATGCGGCTCCGGGGGTCCGCATACGCGAAGTCAACGCGCTTTACGGCATCGGCATAGATCCGCTGGTGGACCATGTTCATGCCACCCCGGAAACGGGCGCGCATTTATTATTGCGCGGCAATCCTCCCGTGGGCACCTGCACGATTTGCGTCGGCAAAAAGGAAATTGGCTGGCAATCCCACTTCGGCGTGGTGCGTCCGCTGGAAAACCAGACCTTCTACCGCGGAGAGTAAATGACCCCCCGGCGAATATACCTGGACCATGCGGCCACGACGCCCCTGGATCCGCGGGTTCTCCAGGCGATGCAACCTTATCTGGAGGCCCTGTTCGGCAATCCGTCCAGCTTGCATCAGGAGGGACGCCAGGCGCGCGAGGGCGTGGAGAGCGCGCGCGGCCAAGTGGCGGCGCTGCTCAACGCCGACCCCGCCGAAATCATCTTTACCGCCAGCGGCACTGAATCGGACAACCTGGCCTTGACCGGAGTAATGGAGGCGCTGGGCGAGCGGGAAAACCACCTCATTACCAGTTCCATTGAGCACCCGGCCGTTCTTGAGACCTGTCGAAGCCTGGAGCGTCGCGGCGTCGAGGTGACCTACCTCCCGGCCGACGCCCAAGGACTGATTGATCCGGACCAACTGGCCGGCGTTTTCCGTCCGACCACGCGCCTGGTCTCCGTCATGACCGCCAACAATGTCGTCGGCACCGTCCAGCCGATTCACGCGCTGGCGCGCCTGGCCCATGAGCATGGCGTGCTTTTCCATACCGACGCCGTGCAGGCTGCGGGCCGAATTCCTCTGGACGTTCAGGCCCAGCCCATTGATCTGTTGTCGCTGGCAGCGCACAAAATCCACGGTCCAAAAGGGGTCGGCGCTCTCTTCGCGCGCAAAGGCACTCCGCTGGCCCCCATCATGCACGGCGGCGGACAGGAGCGCGGGTTGCGTTCCGCCACCGAGAATACGGCGGCGATTGCGGGGTTTGGGCGCGCCGCTCAAATCGCCCTGGCGGAAATGTCCGGCGAGGCCGCGCGGCTGGTGAAGATGCGGGATCGGATCATTGAAACGGTGGCGGCGACGATTCCAACGGCCTATCTCATCGGCCACCGTCATCGGCGGTTGCCCGGCCACGTGTGCCTCGGTTTTGCCGGCCTGGAAGGGGAGTCAATCCGGTTGATGCTGGCCATGGATGAGGCCGGAATCGCCGTTTCAACAGGCAGCGCCTGCGGCGCCCATCGCGGCCACCAGCCCTCGCACGTGTTGCAGGCAATGGGGTTTGATCCCTTCCGCGCGCGCGGCTCGTTGCGAGTGACACTGGGGCGATTCAACACCGATGCGGACGTGGAGGAGTTTCTGCGGGTCCTGCCCCGAATGACGGGAGAATTGCGGCCCATCGCGACCTATCCCATGACCACCATCAACCAAGGAGTTTGATATGACCGTAACTGTGAAAGACCTGCCCGGACTTGACTGCGGCGCCTGCGGTTTCCGCACCTGTGAAGCCTTGGTGGAACAATTGCCGGCGGAACCGGAATTGCTCAAGCGCTGCATCTATTATTCCGACAAACAGAAACCGGCGGCGACCGGGTTGCAGGCAAAACCGCCCGCAGCCACAGCTTGCGGCGCCTGCGCCGCCGCTTTGGCCCCGAAAGGAGCAGACTCCTGGCGGGACAGCCTGGGGCGGGAATTTGATTTTTACCTGGACCATTTTCCCACCGAGCCAGGCCCGCGCGAAATCATCCTCCCGCACAATCCGATCATCACCCGTGAACTGAACGTCCAACCCGGCGACACGCTTATCGGGCGTCCGCTGGGCATGTCGTGCGGCTGTCCGATCACCCACTGCGGGGTGGCGATGCAGGTGGATCACCGCACCGGGGTGATCGTGTGGTGTGTCACCGGCCCGTTGCGTCCGCGCCAGGAGGGATACAAGGACCTGGGCTATTACATTGCCGAAGGATACGAGGGATTGGTGTATAAAAGGCGGTGCGATCTTGTCATCGGAATGCGATACTTCTTCCAGCCGACGATGTGCATGTTGCAATGGCGGCACAGCGGGCTGGTCAATTATCTCAACCGCACGCCCGAGGCCTTGCAGATTCGCGTGGAAGGACTGTGGATCGGGTGAATTATTGGCCTGTCTCCGGGATTAAATCTTGCGCCAGCCCGGCAGTTGCCGCTTATTTGTGGGACAAAATGGCGCTCGGAGCGTCGCTGATGCAATAAATTATCCATGGCAGCGGTAAAATCCAGTTTTCTTGATCGTGTCCTGGGCCGGATCGGACGGCTGGATGCCGAGGGCGTGCAATCGGTCGTCCAGCGCCTGGCGCACGAACGCCAATTCCTGGAAACGCTCTTCAATGCGATCGAGGACGGCGTGGTGGTGGTGGATGAGGGCGGGCGGATTGTTTATCTTAATCAGGCGGTCATGCGGCTGCTCAATTGGGCGCCCGAACAGGCGGAGGGGCGTCCGATCACCGAATTGCTGCCGGAGTTGGATTGGGAGAGCCTGAGCGCGCCGGGCCCGGCGGGCGGCCAACGGGCCACTCATCATGAGTTTGAAGTTTCTTACCCGCGCCCGCGCTTCTTGCGCGTCTATGCTGCGCCCCTGGACGGGGAGGCCGGGGGCCGTTCGGGCATGGCGCTGATCTTGCACGACGCGACGGAAGCGCGGCAGAAGACCTTCGAGGCGATCGAAAGCGAGCGGATTCATTCCCTGACGTTGCTGGCGGCCAGCGTGGCCCATGAGATCGGCAATCCGCTCAACGCGCTGCACATCCATTTGCAATTGATGTCGCGGCAGGTGAACAAGCTGCGCCACCCGGCGCCCAGGGCGGAGACGCGCCGGTTCGCGCGCCGGGAGCCGAAGGGGCAGGCCGAGGTGGAGGAGATCGCGCAAAAGCTGGAGCATTACCTGGAGGTGGCCAAGGGCGAGATCACGCGCCTGGATTACATTGTCACGCAGTTTCTGCAGGCCATCCGTCCCTCCCCGCCCCAATTGGCGCCCGGCTCCCTCAACGACGTGGCGCGCGAGACGCTGGAATTGCTGCGGCCGGAATTGGAGAACCGCGAGCTGCAAGTCAAGGAGAACCTGGCCCGCCGCCTGCCGCCCGCGCCGCTGGACGCCGGCCAGATGAAGCAGGCGCTGGTCAATCTGATCAAAAACGCCATGCAAGCCATGACCCGCGGCGGCGTCTTGACCGTGCAATCCGGCGACACCGCCGACGCCGTCTGGATCAGCGTCTCCGACACCGGGGGCGGCATCCCGCAGGACAAGATCAATCACATTTTCGAGCCGTTTTACACGACCAAGAAAAAAGGGACGGGCCTGGGGCTGATGATCGTGCAGCGCATCGTGCGCCAGCACGGCGGACGCATCGAGATGGAAAGCCGCGTCGGGCAGGGGACGACCTTCCGCATCCGGCTGCCGTTGCAGGAGCGGCGGCCCCGGCTGCTGGAAGCGACCAAGAACGAGACCGGAACCAATGAACACCGAGACGAAACCCAAGCCGATGTTGCTGATCGTGGATGACGAGAAGCCGACGCGGGACGGATTGCGGGCCGCGCTGGAGGACCGATACGAGACGTGGGTGGCCGAGGACGCCAAGGCGGCGGCCCGCCTGCTGGAAGAGCAGTCGTTTTCGGTTCTATTGACAGATTTCCGGCTGCCGCAGGAGGACGGGCTTAAACTCATCGCCCGGGCCAAGTCGCTGTCCAAGCCGCCCATCTGCATCCTCATGACGGCCTACGGGTCGGAGGAACTGGCGGTGGAGGCGATGAAACACGGCGGGGCCGACGATTACATCAACAAAGGCCGGCTGCAAATTGACGAGCTGGAAATGCGCATCGCGCGGGCCTTGCGCGACCGCGACCTGGAAGCCGAGAACACGGCGCTGCGCCAGCAATTGCAGACCAAGTTCGGCCTGGACAACATCATCGGTCAATCCCCGTCCATGGCGGAGGTCTTGGCGGTGGTGCGGCAGGTGGCGCCGGCGCGCACCACGGTGCTGCTGCTGGGGGAAAGCGGCACGGGCAAGGAGTTGATCGCGCGGGCGATCCACCAGTTGAGTCCGCGCGCCCGGTTGCCCATGGTCGCGGTGCATTGCGCGGCTCTCTCGCCCACCCTCTTGGAGAGCGAGCTTTTCGGACACGAGAAGGGGGCCTTTACCGGCGCCTACGAACGGCGGGTCGGCCGTTTCGAGCAGGCGCAGGGCGGCACGCTTTTTCTGGACGAGATCGGGGAGATTGACGCGACGGTGCAGGTCAAACTGCTGCGTTTTCTGGGCGAGCGCACCTTTGAGCGGGTCGGCTCCAACAAGACCCTCACGGCCGACGTGCGGCTCATCGCGGCGACCAACAAAGACCTGCAAGGGCAGGTCAAGGCGGGAAAATTCCGCGAGGACCTTTTTTTCCGGCTGGCGGTGGTGCAGATCGCTTTGCCGCCCTTGCGCGAGCGGACCGGGGACATACCGTTGCTGGCCAAGGTGTTCCTGAGGGAATTCGCGCGGGAGAATGACAAAAATGTGAACGATTTCACCGCCGAATCGCTCGAAGCGTTGATGAATTACGCCTGGCCCGGCAACGTGCGCGAGTTGCGCACGGCCATCGAACACGCCCTGGTGCTGACCCGGGGCGAGAAGATCGGCCTGCGCGATTTGCCCGCGGCCGTCCGCGCCGCCGGCTTGGAGGGCAGCCCGGCCCGCTTGCTGGCGCAGCCGGATATGACGGTGGCCGAGGCGGAGAAGCAATTGATCGTCCGGGCGCTCAAAGAGAGCGGGGGCAACCGGACCGAGGCGGCCAGGAAACTGGGGATGAGCCGCCGGACCTTGCATCGGAAGCTGCACCTCTACCGTTTGGAGGGCCTCTAAGTGCCCCTGCAAGAGTGGATTCATCATTGGGAGGAAGGGGCCGGGGTGCAAGTGCTCAAGGTGGCGGCGGCCGTTCTGGGTTTCGCCGTCGTGGCCGCGCTGTTCGACGCGCTGGCCTGCCAGGGCTTTTCCAGCGAGGAGGCGATGGAGACGGCGGCGCTGGCGCGCAACCTGGCGCGGGGCAAAGGCTACACCACCCAATCCATCCGGCCGCTGGCCCTCTATTTAATGGAGCGCGGCGGCACGCCGGGGCGGGCAGGGCAAATTTTGCGCCAGCCGGTGCCGGACTTGGGCGCGCCGCCCGTTTATCCGGCGCTGCTGGCCGGATTGATGGCCGTGTTGCCCTTCGATTTCACTGCCCCCCAATCCCAGTACTGGTACTACCAGCCGGAACGATGGATCGCGGTTTTCAACCAAGTCCTCTTTTTTGTGGCGGTGCTGCTCTTGTTTTGCGTCGGGCGGCGGCTCTTCGACGCGCGGGTGGCGTGGCTCTCGGCCGTGCTTTTCACCGGGTCGAACCTGTTCTGGAAATTCACCGCCGCCGGGTTGTCCACCCTCTGGCTGGTGGTGGTCTTGCTGGCTTTGGTTTGGTGCCTGGATCTCCTTCGAGAGCGTGCGGCGAGGGCGGCGGTGTCAGGTTCGGCGCTGCTGGCGGCCCTGGCCGGCGTTCTGACGGGCGTCGGGGGATTGAGCCGGTATGCGTTTGGGTGGATGATCCTGCCCGTGCTTTTGTTTGTCGCGCTGGCCGCGCCGCGCCGCCGGGGCCTGCTCTGCGCGGCGGCCGCGGTTTCCTTCCTGATTGTCATGGGGCCGTGGGTGGCGCGCAATTGCCTGCTCAGCGGGGCGTGCTTTGGGACGGCGGGTTACGCGCTGGTCCAGCAAACGCCCCCTTTTCCGGCCGACAGCCTGGAGCGCTCCTTTGATCCGCAGGGCGGCCTGCGGCGGGTGGGGCCGCTGGACGTGGTGGATAAGTTTCTAGCCAACGCGCGGGAGATGTGGCGCGACGATCTGCCCCGCTTGGGCGGCAATTGGGTCTCGGCCTTTTTCCTGGTCGGTTTGCTCGTTCCCTTTCGCAATCCGGCCTTGGGGCGGATGCGCGTCTTCCTGCTGTGCGCGATGGTGTTGCTCTTCATCGCGCAGGCGGCGGGCCGGACCCATCTCAGCGCGGAGGCCCCGGAAATCAACTCGGAAAATCTCCTGGCGTTGCTGGCTCCGCTGGTGTTTGTTTTTGGCGTGGCTTTGTTTTACACTCTGGTGGATCAGTTGAATCTGGCGACGATGGACGCCCGGGGCGCGGTCATCGGCGGCTTTATCGTCATTACCTGCGCGCCGCTGCTGGTGTCGCTGCTGGTCGGGCACGACCCGGCGCCCGATTCGCCGTACTCCCCGCTGGGTATTCAAAGGGTCGCGCGGCTGTTTCGGGCCGAGGAGTTGATGGTCAGCGACGTTCCAGGGGCGGTGGCCTGGTACGGAGACCGGCAGTGCGGGTGGCTGCCGCTGGATGACGACGAGGAGTTTTTCCACTTCAACGGCCTCAAACCGATCAAGGCGGTCTATCTGACGCAACGAACGACCAATGAGCGGCTTCTGTCGCAAATGATCGCGGATCCCAAAAGCTGGGGACACTTCATCTTTGAGTGCATGGCGCATGGCGAGGTGCCCACAGGCTTTCCGCTCAAGAAGGCGCCGTCCGTCCTTTTGCCCGACCAAATGCTGGTCAGTGACCAGGCCCGGTGGCGGATGCCGCCCTGAGGGGGGAAAAGAATCGAAAAAAAAGCGAAATTTTCTTTTGACAAATGCGGGCTGTGGCTATAAAAATCGAGAATGTTCTTATGGAACTGGTTAGATGAAGTGTGACACGAGGCACGAGTATAATATAATCTTATGAATAAAATCTTGACCACTGTTGGTTTGGCCGCCTTGGGCGCGGCTTCCCTGCAAGCTCAGTACGCTCCCGGGTTGACCGCCTTGGAAATGTCCAAAGCCTGGTCGCTCTCGGTTGACTTGCGCGGCTTTTACGACGACAACTATTTGACCCAGCCGAAATCATTCCCCACCGGCGTTCCTGGGGTCACCGGCCATCCAATTTCCACTTGGGGGACGGAAATCAGCCCCTCGGCGGCCTTTAACCATTCGGTGGAGAGCACGCTGATGTCGGCCAGCTACATATACGACGAGCGCTGGAACGAAAACCACAGCATCAACGACCAGAGCCACCAGTTCAATGGCCGGCTGGAGCATGAGTTCAGCGAGCGCTACAAACTGTCCGTCAACGAGTCGTTCGTCATGGCCCAGGAGCCGACGGTCATTGATCCGACCATCATTTCGACGCCGTTGCGGGTGGAGGGCAATAACGTGCGCAATACCGGGCAGGTGGACTTCACGGCCGGATTGACCAAGGACTTTGATCTGCATCTCGGATACTGCAACACCATTTACCATTACCAGCAGGACAGCGAGCTGTTGACGATGACCACCCCGCCGGCAAGCGCCGAGACATATGGACCGACCCGCTCCGGCCTGTTGGACCGCATGGAGCAATTGGCCACGGTGGATTTGCGTTGGAAAGCCACGCCTGAAACCACCGGCATCCTGGGTTACCAATACGGGCATACGGATTACACCAGCCCGGAGTACATCATTTTTCCGGGCACAGCGCCGGTAACCCCTGGTTATCGCAGCGATATCCGGAATGAGGACAGCCACTATGTCTTTGTCGGGGCCGATGAGAGTTTCACACCGAATCTGAACGGCTCTATTCGGGCGGGCGGGCAGTACCTGGATTATTACGCATACGGCACCAGCCGGTTGTCTCCTTACGTGGATGCGAGCTTGACCGATCAGTACATGCCGGGCTGTTCCGGCCAACTGGGGGTCAAACACGTTCACAACTCGACCGACGTGGCGGGTTTTATCGGCACCACCCCGGTGCTGGACGAGGAATCAACGGCCGTTTACATTTCCGACAGCCATAAGATGACCGACCGGTTGACGGCCACGGTCATGGGGCAGGCGCAATTGTCCACCTTCGACGGCGGCGGGGCGGGCTACAACGGCAAGAGTGAGGATTTTTACGTCCTCCAGGTCAACTTCTCCTACCACTTCAATCCGTGGTTCCTGGCGGAAGCGGGTTACAACTTCAGCAAGCTGCTCTCCGATCTGCCGGGTCGGGCCTACACGCGGGACTTTATGTACCTGGGCCTGCGGGCGACATATTGATAAAAAATAAAATTGACCTTTGGCAAAGAAGGCTGGAACGTATTGGCCGTACGATCTAGCTTTCTTTTTTTATAGACAGGTATGGATGCCACGACAACAAGCGAAGCACCGGAGATAAAACTGCATTTTCTGGACTATTGGCGCATCATCCGGCTGCGCCGGAGCCTCATCCTGGTGGTTTTCCTTCTCTGCGTGATGACCAGCACGCTTCTGACCATCGGGCTGCCCAAACAGTACTCCAGCATGGTGCAAATCGAGGTGCAAAAGGACACCCCGGAAATTCCCATCAGCGAGCCCCGCCAGGTCGGTTTTGCCACCGACCCCTTCTTCCTCTCCACCGAGTTCAAGAAGATCGAGTCCTACCGCATTCTGACCAACGTCATCACCAAGCTGCGCCTGGACGAGAAACTGGCCGCCCAAAACGGCGCCTCCTGCTGGAGCGTGGATGACACCTACGACTATTTAAGCCATCGCATCTCGGTGGAACAGACGCGCATGACCAGTTTGATTGAAATTTCGGTCAGAAACATGAATGCGCAATTGGCGGCCGACATCGCCAATGGCATTGCCGACGCTTACAGGCAGGATCGGACCAACCGCTGGAAGGGCACGCGCGGCCGGGGCATCGCCGCGCTGGCCTTGGAACTGGAGACCAACCAGGTCAAGCTGGACGTGGCGCGATCCAATTTGGAGGAACTACGCATCAAATTGCATATCTCAGACTTGTACGCTGGAAGTCAGATTTCGCAAACCATTGAAGCCAAGCGGCTGGAGGATTGGGACCACAACCTGGTCAACGCGGAGAACGATTACATGGAATACAGCAATATTCTCTTCAGGCTCCAACACGTGCCCACGAATCAATTGGGGGCGGCGCTGGCCACGGCATACGCGCATCAAATGGACCCCGAACTGAACGAATTGGCCTATCGGCTCGAGACAGCCAAGGACAAAATGTCGGCCGCCGAAAAAGATTTTGGCCCCAAGATGCCGGCTTATGAAGCGGCCAAGAAGCAGCTTGAAGATTCCCAGGCCGCCTACCAGAACAAGATTGACGGCCTGATGGTCGGCATCCGCACCCGTGTGGAGGCGGACGAGAAGTTGGTGGAAATGCTCCGCGGGGAGGAGGATAACATCACAGTGCTGATGGACAAGACCGCCAAAGAACAACAGCCATACTTCAGCGCCAAAGAGGAGGTCGAGGCCACCAGACGAAACTTCGAGGATTTGGAACGCCGGCACAATGAAGAAGTGGCCGAACAGGCCATGCCCGACGAGAGCACGGTCGTCGTCTATAATTGGGCCAGGGCGGAGAAAGTCCCCGTCAGTCCAAAGGCCGTGCTCATCATTCCTTTGGGCGTCATCGTCGGCTTGATCGTCGGCCTGGGCCTGGCCTTCTTCATCGAGTATCTCGATACGAGCGTCAAGACCATTGACGACGTCGAGCGGTCCCTGCAGGCGCCCGTTTTGGGCGTCATCCCGCAGAATGTCGGCCTTCTTCTGGACGAGGGGGCGGAAAGTCCGCACGCCGAGGCCTACCGCGTCCTGCGCACCAACATCTTGTTCTCCCGCAAAAACGAGAGCTGGAACACCATCTCCGTCCTCAGCGGCGGCGCCGGGGAGGGCAAATCCACCACCCTGTTCAATCTGGCCACCGTCTTTGCCCAAAACGGCCAGCGCATCCTGGTGGTGGATTCGGACTTGCGCCGCCCCACCCTGCACAAGAGCCTGCACGTTTCCAACACGGTGGGATTGACCGACTTCCTGCTCAAGCAACGCTCGTTGGAGGACGTGATCCAAAAGACGAAGGTGCCGACGCTGGACTTCATGGCCAGCGGCAAGCTGCCCAGCAGTTCCATGAGCATCCTCGGATCGGCCCAGATGAAGGAGACCATCCAGGAACTCAAGCGGCGCTATGAATTCATCTTCTTTGATTCTCCCCCGCTTTTGGGCGTGAGCGACGCCTCCATCCTGGCCAGCGAAATGGACATGGTGCTGCAAGTGGTGCAATACCGCCGCTATCCCCAACCGATGACCCTGCGCGCCAAGCAGATGATTCTCAAAGTCGGCGGCAATCTGGTGGGCATCGTCTTGAACAACATCAACATGAGCCAGGACGAGAACTACTACTACTACAGCGGATATTACGAATATCAGTATCAACACAAAGACCAGACCGTTGTCCAAGTCAATGATGCCGCGAAAACGGACAAAGTCGAAATCAAGCCGAAGTACTGATCGGCTGGCGTGTTACGGCGTTGATTATGAGACTGTTACGTAAAATCAGGCCCCCATATTTGTGTGCCCTTTGCGCGCTGGCGCTGGCGGCGGCTCTGGCCGGCTGCGGCACCAATTCGCCCCCCAATCCCGCTGGCAACCCCGCCTCGGCCACGAACACCGACATTCCCCTGCAGGTTGGCGACAAACTCAAAATCGAACTCAGCGGCATCCCCGACCCCCCGCTGCCCATTGAACAGGACATCAAGGGCGACGGCTCCATTACCCTGCCCTATATCGAGCGCGTCATCGCGGCGGGCAAGACGCCGATCGAATTGGAAAAAGGGATATCTTCCCTCTACGTGACCAATTGGTACACACATATCAGCGTCACCGTCACGCCGGTGGCGCGTTTTTTCTATGTCGGAGGGCAAGTCAATAATACCAGTTCCGGCGGGCGGCTCCCGTACACGGGGCCTATCACCGTCCTGGGCGCCATCTGGGCGGCCGGGGATTTCACCCCTTTTGCCGACAAAAAGCACGTCCAGATCATCCGTGCCAACGGCGCCAAAGTCATTGTCAATTGCGTCAAAGCCCTCAAAGACCCGAGACTCGACCTGCCCATCTATCCCGGCGACAGAATCAATGTCCCGCTCAGGGCAATTTAGCTGATGGTTCAACTGCAGCTTCTTTCCGGAAATCGAAGCGGAACCATTTTCCGCGAAACGCGATTTCCCATTCGCGCCGGGCGCGCCCCGGACCTGGATTTGTCCCTGGACGAGCCGGGCGTGTGGCAGCGGCATTTTCAGATTGACTGGCGCCCGGAGGGGTTGGTCCTCCAAACCGAGCCGGAGGCCTTGCTCGACGTCAATGGCGCCCCGGTGCAACGGACCCTCCTGCGCAACGGCGACATCCTTACCCTCGGCGCTTTGAAAATCCGCTTCAGCCTGGCCCCCGTGCGGCAAGCCTCGCTGGCGCCGCGGGAGTGGCTCACCTGGTTCGCCCTGGCCGCGCTCTGCCTGGCGCAAGTCGCGCTGGTCTATCTGCTGATCCGTTGACACCTCAATGCCGGAAATGGCGCGTCCCGGTGAACGCCATCGCCATGCCGTGCTCATCGGCCGCCGCGATGACTTCCGCGTCCCGCACCGAGCCGCCCGGCTGGATGGCGGCGGACGCGCCGGCCTTGGCGGCGGCAACCAGGCCGTCGGCAAAAGGGAAAAAAGCGTCGCTGCAAACGGCGCTCCCGGCCAGCGGCAGCCCCGCCTGGAGCGCCTTCTCGATGGCCAGGCGGCAGGCGTCCACCCGGCTCATTTGCCCCGCCCCGATGCCCAGCGTCCGGTCTCCGGCGGCGAAAACGATGGCGTTCGATTTGACATGCTTGACGACGCGCCAGCCAAAAATCATCGCCTGCCGCTCGGCCTCCGTCGGCGCCCGTTTGGTGACGATGCGCCAGTCCGCGGCGCCAACCGGCTTGTCGTCCCGCTCCTGCGCCAGCAGCGAACCGGCGCCGACACCGCGCAACTCCAGGGTCCAACCGCCGCCGGCGCGGCGCAACGCCTTGACCAGGCGCAGGTTCTTTTTCTTTTGCAGCAGCGCCAGCGCCTCCGGGGTGAAACCGGGGGCGACGATCACTTCGCTGAAAATCTCCGCCAGCGCTTCGGCACAGGGCAAATCGAGGGTCGCGCCGGCGGCGATGATCCCGCCGAAGGGGGCCTGCCGGTCGGTGGCCAGGGCCTTGTCCCAGGCCTGGCGCAAGGTGGCGGCGTGGGCGGCGCCGCAGGGGTTTGTATGCTTGACAATGACCAGCGCCGGCGGGCCGCCGGCCAGGTCCTCCGCCAGGGCCGCCGCCGCCGTCAAGTCGAGGATGTTGTTGTAGGAAAGTTCCTTGCCGTGCAGTTGCAGGAAATAATCCGCGAAACGGCCGTAGAGCGCCGCCCGCTGGTGCGGATTCTCCCCGTACCGCAGCTCCCGGTCCAGCGGCAGTTCCAGGCGCAAGGCGGCGGGCCAGGGCTGGCCGGCGGCCGGCGGCGCGGGCGGTTCCTCCCCCGCCACAGCGAAGGCTTGTGCAACGGCGCGGGCCGGCTGAAGCCGGGACTCCGAACGGGGCGGTTCCTCCGCCGCCAGGCCGAAGGCTTTTGCCAGATAGGCCGCAATCTGGCCGTCATAAACGGCCACGTGGGAAAAAACCTTGGCCGCCAGGCGGCGCCGCAATTCGGGCGTGGTGTCGCCATCGGCCAGGATCTGGCCGGCCACCTCGGCGTAATCCGCCGGGTCCATGACCACCGTGACGCTCTGGTGGTTTTTGGCCCCGCTGCGCAGCATCGCCGGCCCGCCGATGTCAATGTTCTCCATCGCCTCGGCCAGGGTCGCCTCGGGCCGGGCGACCGTCCGGGCAAAGGGATAGAGGTTGACCACCAGCAGGTCAATGGGCTTGATTTGATGCTTGCGGGCGGCGGCCTCATGCGCCGCGTCGCCGCGCAAATAGAGCAGGCCGCCGTGGATTTTGGGATGGAGGGTTTTGACCCGGCCATCGAACATTTCGGGAAATTCGGTGAAGGCGCTCAGGTCGCTGACCATCACGCCCTGGTCCCGCAGCGCTTTGGCCGTGCCGCCGGTGGAGATGATTTCGACCCCGGCGGCGGCCAGGGCCTGGGCAAAGGGGATCAACCCCGTTTTATCGAAGACGGAAAGCAAGGCGCGTTGAATCTTGGCCATAAAGAGCGGCGCTCAATCTCGCAGATGCCCCGGCGGAGTCAACCTGATTCCGGGGGCTGAGGTCCGGCGCGCGCGGGCGCATTGACCTGTTTTGGCGCTTTTGCGCCTGGGGAGAGGTTTCAGCGATTGAAAATTGGTCATTGAGATGGGTTTGATTGACCGTGCATTCACAAGGCGATTATGGGACGGCCTGGAAGAACCATTGTTCATTGGGGTGGCGACACGAGGGCTGGAAGGGGGTTTGGAAAGCCCCGAACTGGCTCTTTTTTGCCATCCACACAGTGTTTTAGGTGCTAATAGGTGCTAATAGGTGCTAATAGGTGCTATTGGCGGCGCGGAGTTCAAGGTTCAAAGTTCAAGGTTCAAAGTTCAAGGTTCAAAGTTCAAGGTTCAAAGTTCAGTCCGGAACTGGAAGAGGCAAAAATTGCCGGTTTGAGCGGCCATCCGGCCCGATCAAACCTTGTTGGAAGCCTGTTTTCACTTTTATTGGGTTTGATTAGCTTTGATTGACCGTGAATGGGAGCGATGGGACGGATACGGGCGTTGCGGGTTTTCCGATTGCACCATACGGCTGGGCTGGCGGCGTTTTACCGCCATCCAGCTTGCGCATCCCTCGTTCCGGCCTGTCATTTCGACAGTCATGCGGCGATTATGGCACATCCCGGAACGGACAGAAAACCTATGGTAGTGTTTTAGGCACGATTTTTTTGGAAGGGGTTGGATCGCCGGTTGTCATTGAAAGGCAACTGCTTGCGACTGAAAAAACGCCGAAAAATCGAAAAAACGCGTGCAAAAGTGCAAAATACTTTCGGTCGGACCCCGGTTTTTCTGCCTTCGCCGAGGCTACGGCGCGACAAGCCTGCAAAAACGGGCGGAATTGGGGCGACCAGATTTGCAAGTGGCTGATTTCCAGATGCTTCCCGTTAAGGAAATCCGACATAAATCCCGAAAAACGCGAGACTTCCATCCAAAAGGTCACGTCTCAAAACGTAACGATTGACCTGTCGAGGGGTTTTCTGCATTATGGCAGGATCGTATGCTAACTGCTATCATCAGTTCAGACATCAGGGCCAATCACACAAACTAAATGGGGCGCTCAACCGTCCATTACGCCGACAGCGAGACGAACAACATTCTCAAGCGTCTGCACAACAAGCTGCGTCCTGCCGGGACGCCGGTTCAGCGCGTGGAGTACATCATTGAGTTGCTGTTGCTGCGCATCTTCGAGGTGAAGATTCAACAAGACCCTGAGTTCGCGCAACTACGCGCCGCGTTCAAGGGCGGGAATGACAAGCTCCTGTTTTCGGAACTCGCCACTCTTGCCAACGAACAAATCCTGCCGGCGCTTAACCAGAAGCTCTTCCCTTTCTACGCCCGAATTTTAAGCGAGGCTCGAAAGGTTTGGAAAGGCAACCTCTCCACCAAGGTTCAGGATCAACTCGTGCTCATCGAAGAGGTCTTCAGTAATTCAAACTTTTCCAATAACGTCACCAGCGGAAACATGGCCGAAATTATCGGCCTTGTGACGGAGCTGGACAAGGACCGCTTGTTGAAAACCGACCTGCTCGGCGATGCCATCGAGTCCGCGCTGTCTGAGACTGGCGGCACGAATGATATTGGCCTTCACCGCACGCCCGACCACATCCGGCAATTCATGGTCGGCCTCGCCGCACCGACGTTTGATGACCAGATTTTCGATCCGACTGTTGGCACGGGAGGGTTTATGTTCGACAGCTTCGAGTATGTGATGCAGGGCGTGAGTCAGGACGGCCACTGGCCCGGCCCGAAGTCGCATCCCGAACTTGCGGCATGGTTCAAGGACTGGTTCGACAAGCATCGGGTCCCAATGCCGTCCATAGAGACAACAACCGACTTTTATCGCACAGGTGTCGGGGGCATTGAATACCTCGGCATGATTCGAAAGATGGCGGCGATCAATTTCTACGTACGGGGCCTCAATCCTGGCAACATTCAGCAGGGTGACTCTCTGGAAAAATTCGGCACGGACATTCTGCCCAAGAGCAAGACAGTCATCCTCGCCAACCCGCCCTTCGGCGCGGAGCGCGACAAGGAATCCTATCCCAACGTCTGGAGCGAGTATCCCACCGAGAGCGAGACCACGATTCTCTTCGTAAAACTCATGCTCGAATCGCTCAAGCCCGGCGGACGCTGCGGCGTCATTGTTTCTGAAGGTTTTCTCACCTGGGATCAAAACAGCGCCCGTGCCCTGCGCCGCGCGTTGCTGGACGAGTGCGGGCTGCAAGCCGTCATCAGCCTGCCGCAGGGCGTGTTTGTGAGCAAAGGCGGGCAAGGCCCGAAAACCTCCATCCTCTTCTTCGTCAAAGGCGGGATCACGCGCAACGTATGGTTCTACAAAGTGACGAACGATGGCTTCACGGCGGGCACGAACCGCAGGCCCGTTCCCGGTTGCCAGTTTGTTGCGGCGCTCGACCTGTTCCATCGCTACGTATGCGAAGGCAAACAGCCGCCGGAGACGCGCCACTCCTTCTGCGTTCCCGCCGAGTGGATCAAAGTCCTTGACCCACGCGTGAAGGACAAAATCCGGGATGAAACTCGCGCCGAGATTATCGCGAGAGCGGTGGAAGATAAAGCCAAGCTCACCGAGAAGCTGGACGCGCAAGTGGCCGCGAAGAAACTCACCGCCACCGAGCGGAAAAATCGCCTTTCCCAGCACAACGAACTTTGGTTGAGCAAAACCGAGAACGCGGTCGCGCAGAAAATCGAGCGCGCCCACCTGTATTCGTTCAACCTGCCGAACTACCGCAGCAGCCTCACGCCCACGCAGCTTGAGGCATGGAAGGATTTTGCTTCGAGCTACGTTCGCGAGGATGACCCGTCGAAGACGTTGGAGAAGCGATGCCGCACTATCGCCGCTGCCAAACCGGAGGAACTGGATGAACTGATTTCCGGCCTCGACCCGCGTCACACGCTGGAGTTGGACATCGCCCGACAATTCCTTACTGGCATCTCGCCCGAAGTTTTCACTAAGCATCCTCACCTGCGGACCTTGCAGGAAATCATCGCGTCACAGCAGAAGACGCCGCGAGTGAGGCTCAAAGACGTTTGCGATTATGAGAAAGGAAAGTTTCCAACGCAGGCGACACCTGAAGGCCCGTATCCTTTCGTCGTTACGGCGGCGGAGCGCAAAACAGCCGACAATTTTCAAATTGATGGCGAGGCGGTGTGTGTGCCTCTCATTTCCTCGACTGGTCACGGCAAAGCGAGTATGCACCGAATCCATTACGAGAAAGGTAAGTTCGCCGTCGCTAATCTTTTATTTACTCTGCGTCCGAGGTCGCTACGAGACCTGAACACAAAGTTTCTCTATTGGGTGCTAAGCGCACGGCTCGACGAGCTGTTTGTGCCATTGATGAAAGGGACGGCAAATGTTGCGCTGAAACTTGAGGACGCAATCGAAGCCGAATTTCCCTTACCCCCGATTGACGAACAAGAGGCCCTTGCGCGCGATGCGGATCAACTTGCCGCGATTGCAATGGGTTGCGACGCCATAGAGAAGAACTGGGCGTTCAGCGAGGAAGGCCTAAATTGGGACCAGCAAGCCCCGTTAGGAGAGTTGCTGGAATTCGTTTCGAGCGGGTCAACACCTCTAGGCGGGGACGCGAACTATGTCGAGGAAGGAGTTTTGTTTATTCGCAGTCAGAACGTCCTCCGCGGTGAATGTGATTTTTCGGACGCTGTATTCATCACGAAGGAGACTCATCGCTCGATGGGACGTACCTCCGTCCTAATGCTGGATGTCTTTCTAAATATCACAGGGGCGTCCATCGGTCGCAGCGCTGTAATGGAGTCCGAGCGGGAGGCCAACGTGAACCAGCACGTCGCCATTCTGCGACCACGCAGAGATGCCCTTGACCCTCATTATCTCTGTCTTGTGCTGAACACCAATCAGCTACAACGAGCCATTAACAAAGCACAAATCGGAGCTTCCCGCCAAGGTCTGAACTTCGCGCAGATTAAATCTCTCCAGATACCGATCTGCCAAATCGAGAGGCAGCGCGCACTGGCGCAGCGTTTCAGAGATTTGAATGCGACACGAACGCGCATTCGTGATTTAGCGAAGGACGCCCGGTCAAAACTGAAGGAGAGAATTACCCACATCTGGGAGACCTAACCATGCCGCAGATTTTGAGTTTCGAGCAAGCCCTTGACGCCAGCAGCGGCGCGAAACATCGCCACTTGCTTTTGGGTAACGGCTTCAGTATCGCGTGCCGGCCGGGCATTTTCGTCTATAAACGGCTATTCGAGCAGGCAAATTTTAACGAGATCCCACGGGCACGCCAAGCGTTTGATGCGCTCGGCACGACAGATTTCGAGCGAATGATCAGGGCGTTGCGGGACTTCGCGGCTATCTCCCCGGTTTACGGCCATCGGTCGGACGAAGCGGCGGCGGACGCCGTGGCACTGCGCGAGATTCTTGTTAGCACAATCGCTGGCAGCCATCCGTCGCGTCCCGGGGATATTGCAGTTGAGGAATACGCTCACTGTAAGCTCTTTCTGTCTCACTTCAGCCGCATCTTTACTCTTAACTACGACTTGCTGCTTTACTGGGCATTGATGCAGGATGAGGTTGAGCCTGTGGTTTCCTGTGATGACGGGTTCCGAAAACCTGATGATAAGAGTGTCGGGTATGTAACGTGGGAGCCAGAGAACACGTACGCGCAAAACATTTATTACCTCCATGGCGCCTTACACCTCTTTGACGCGCAGTCCGAGCTTCAGAAATACACGTGGGCGAATACCGGCGTCCCTCTCATCGACCAAATCCGCGACGCACTTTCCAGGAACTTCTTTCCCTTGTTCGTTGCCGAAGGCACTTGTATGGAAAAGTGCATCCGGATTCGGCACAGCGATTATTTGTCGAAGGCGTACCGCTCATTCATTCCCATTACCGGGGCTCTCTTTGTTTATGGGCACTCGCTCGCTGAAAACGATGATCACATTTTACAAGTAATCGGTTGGGGCAAGACGGATACCTTATTCGTCAGCATCCACCAGGACCCGGAATCTGAAACAAACAAGGCAATCATTCGAAAGGCGAAGTCGCTTGCTGCACTCCGCCCGCCAAAGAAGCCACTGGGCCTTTATTTTTTCGATTCGGAGAGCGCACACGTTTGGAGGTAACCAGTGGCTACGCGCACCAAGACCGGTATTTTCGACAACGAAGCGTCAGCGGTGGACTTGAAGGTTTATGACGTGCTCAAGGATCTAAAGTGGGCCCTGGGCGACACGCTGCTTTACCAACCGAGCTACGCGCTCAACGAGGAAGAGCAGCACGATTTTCCCGGCAGCAAGTCCATCAAGCCGGACTTCGTGCTCCAGGATTTGCAGGGCTTCGCCTTGGCGGTAATCGAAAACAAGCTCGACGACGCGCACAAGGCGCTGCCGAAGCTGCGGCTTAAATACAGCCGCTTGCTGAGACCCCGTTTCCTCTACGCTTGCGCGTCAGACGGCGCGGGCGGACTGAAGATCCTTTTCTTCGACATGGGATGGCGCGGCACGGACGCGGCGGAGTTCAAACCCATCGGCGATTTCATGTCACTGGAGGAGATGAAATTGAAAATCGAGCAGGGCCGGCAGAAGCAACGCGAGCAGACGATCACGATTGATACGATGCTGGCCGGCGGATTCGACCCCGCGGCGGGGAGGGATCGTTATTACCAGCTCGATTGCATCCGCATACTGCTGGACCTTTTCCGGGCCGGGAAAATGAAGATGCTCGTGCATATGGCGACGGGCCTCGGCAAAACACGTACGATGGTGGCCTTCGCCAAGGCGCTGCTTGATTACGCGCTGGCCAAACGCATCCTGTTCGTCGTGGACCGGCGCACGCTTGCGCGGCAGGCGATCAACAAGGGTTTCAAGTTTCTCAGCCCGACTTACAACAGCCATTGGATAACGTCCGCAAGCTGGCGGGCGCACAAGAACAAGAACATCCATGCGGTGGTGATTGATACGCTGGAAATGCTCTACGATAAAATTCCCAGCAACTTCTACGACCTGCTGATCGTGGACGAGTGTCACCGCTCCATTACCACGAACCGGAATTTGATTTTCGACCATTTCGTCTGCCCGCGTATCGGCCTCACCGCGACCCCAAAAATCGCCGTGCCCGCCGACGGCAGAGAGGTTGACCCGGAAGACCTCGCCATCAACGACACCTACCGGTTGTTCGGCTGTGATTCCGGCAAGCCGGATTACGAGTTCGACCTCGCTCGTGGGATTGAGGAGGGTTTCCTCGCGCCTTACCGCAAGGAAGAGCACATTACCGCGCTTACTAAAGAGGCAATGGGGGCGGGCATTCTCTATGACCACTTGCTCGATCCTGAAACGCGGAAGCGCATCGACCTGCCGCAGGAGGAACAAATCGAACTGGAACGGTTGAACAAGCGTATCCTCAGCGAGGAACAGGCGAAGCGCTGGGCGGAAATAATCCGCGCGAAGACCGAATACGGCGAAAAAGTCCTTCTGTTCTCCGCGAGCCAGGCCCATGCGCTCATGCTGGTGAAGGAACTGAACACAGTTTTCAACGACAAAGGCGAAAGCCCGCGCTATGCCGAGGCGATCATCTCGGAAAATGACGAGATAAATGAGTCCCTAAAAGAGTGGTTCGAGCGTCCTTACTCAAATCCGCGCGTCGTCGTGTCTGTGGACATCATGAGCACGGGCGTGGACATCCCATGTTTGCGTTACGTGGCCTTTGGCGCGCTCACCAAGTCCGTGGGCAAATATGTCCAGATGCTCGGTCGCGGCACGCGGCTCGACCCAAAGACCGGCAAGTTCAGCTTCACCATCCTCGACTTGGTGAAGCAGTGCGAACGGATGAAGGACAATGGCAAAGGAACGCCTAAACCAAACATCAAAGTCGTCACCGGCACCGATGGCGGTGGTGGTGGAGGCGCCGGCGGCATTGTGGTTGACGGTATTCTCGACAATCCCGACCCTGCAAATCTCATCCAGCGTGCCATCGTGACAGCCGACAACGTGAGGATCATCGACAACATCCCGGTGGCAAAGGCTCGCCAGCTTTTCGAAGAAGGCGTGAAATCCACGCAAGATCCGCTGATCGCCGAACTGAAGCGCAAGGCGTGGGAGAATAAAGACTACGAACCAACCGAAGAGGAATTGGCAGCCGTCAAAGCATGGGCCGCCTCGCCCGACATCATTCTCACCGAAGAACAACTGCAACGGATATACGAGTTTCCCGCCGGTTCAGTGTGGGATTTCTTTCTCGCTGTGCTTGGCCTGAAGAAGATTCCCACCACGCGAGAACGCATCGAAGCCGGATTCGAGAGCTATCTGCGGCTCTACAACTTCGCGCCCGATCAAGCTGACACGCTCCGCAAAATCAAAGACGCTTTCGTTGCCAACCTCTCCTCGCAAGGCCGAGTGGATGTTGACGCCATCTTCGCAAATCCGATTTACGCGCGCCTGATCGGGAGCTTCGAGCAAATCAATCAGCGGTTCGACGGGAAACTCAAAGAAATTGTTGGCGAAATGCAGAAAGCTTTCAAAGCTGCAGCCTAGTTGACCTTAACGTCCCAGATCTTTTTCGCTTCTTCCCGGCTTGACTTTGGCGGTGGGGCGGGGCAAATTCAGGGCATGATGGTCAAGAGTTTGCGCCGCCCGGAACTGGTCTTGGCAGCCGCACTGGCGGGCGGGACGCTCCTGGCGGGGGCGGAGCCGATGTTCCCCTGGCCAAGCCTGCCTTTTGTTTCGGTGCAGGCGACCGGTCCTCTGGCGACCGAGCCGGGCAATAATCCGGGCGCGTTCACCCTGTCCCGCGCGGGCGACACCAATTCGGCGCTGACGGTGAGCTTTTTCCTTGGCGGCACGGCGACCAACGGGGTGGATTACGCCGCCATCCCGACCAACGTGACGCTGGCGGCAGGGCAGGTTTCCAGCAACATCGCCGTGACGCCGGTGAGCGAACCCAATTCCACGGGCTACAAAACGGTGGTCTTGACGCTGCCGCGCGAGAGGATCAGACGAGGGGAGGCCGCCCCGGAGTTCATTGTCGGCTCGCTCAACCGGGCGCTGGTCTATATCGTCTATAATTACACCAATGCCCCGCCGAGCGTCAGCCTGGTGAGGCCCACCAACGGCGCCTCGTTCCTGTCGCGGCCGAACATCGCGCTGGCGGCCACGGCGTCGGACTCCAACGGGTGGGTGACGGCGGTGGAGTTTTTGGCCAACGGCAGCAGCATCGGGGTCGTCAGCAACCAGCCCTTCGGCGCCTGCCCGATGCCGCCTCCGATGATGCGGGATTGGCACGGCTCGGTCCAGCCGACGCTGCCGGGCGGGCGGGTCAGCCGGTTCCAATTTGTCTGGACCAATGTGCCGGCGGCGGCCTACGCCCTGACGGCGGTGGCGACGGACAATGCCGGGTTGCAAACCACGTCCGCCGTGGTGAACATCACGGTGACGACCAATCTGCCCACGCCGGAAGTGAGGATCATCAATCCGGCCAACGGCGCGAAATTCGCGGACCAGGCGCCGATCAATCTCTACGCTGCGGCCGGGGAAACCAACGGGGTGATCAAGACGGTGGAATTTTTGGCCAACGGCGCCAGCCTTGGAACGGCGACCAACTATCTGGCGGCCGAGCCGGCGGTGGGGCAGGTCCCGTGCCGGCGGCAATGGCTGCCCTATTACCTCCAGTGGACCAACGCCCCGGTGGGCAGCAACATCCTGACGGCTGTGGCGGCCGACAACAACGGCACCCTGGCGACTTCCGCGCCGGTCAGCATCAGCGTAACGACCAACTTGTTCCACCGGCGCCACCCGTGGCGGCCGTAGGGGATTTCAGATTTGGGCCAGTCGGCGAGGGCGCCGACTGGGACACGCGAGGCGCGTGTGCTCCCCGGAAATGCGCGCAGAGTAGTCAGCGGAAAGAAGGGCGGCGCGAGACGCACCGCCCGGCGACCGGGACGGTCGCGGTCCCAATCAGGAAATCACGCGGGGCGGCGTGTCCCCGGAAATGTCACAGCTCGACGGAGTCTCGCTCTACCGGGGGCGCGCAAGACTTGCGCGGCGCTGAGCAAATTATGCGCGGGCAAAGAGGGCGCCGGACCGCCGGGTTTCACGTCACACATTGCAAATCAACATCTTACACGGTTGGCGCGTTTGTTGCTGGGCAAATGGCGACGTCAATGAATTCGGGGCGCAACTGAGCGTCTGCGAATTGGTTAACCGAAACATCTAAAGGACACTATGAATACATTGAAACAGGCTCTGATAGCGGGCGGTTGCGCCGCTCTCCTGGTTTTTGGCTCAGGCAACGCCATGGCCCAGGGACAAGGAGGACAAGGTGGAGGACGCGGGAATTTTGATCCCGCCCAATTCCGGCAACGCATGTTGGAGCGCGTGCGCGATCAAATGGAAATCAAGGATGACAAGGAATGGACCGAGATTGAAACAAGACTGGGCAAAGTAATGGATGCCCAGCGCGAGCTGATGGCCGGGAGGATGCCTGGCTTTGGCCGGGGCGGCGGACGCCGCGGCGGCAACAACGCCAACCCTGACAACAACGCCGGCGGACCGCCGCCGCGCAATCGTTTCGGCGGCGAACCCAGCCCGGCGATGGAAGCGCTGCAAAAGGCGGTGGACGACAAGGCGCCGACGGCGGAGATCAAGGCCAAGCTCAAGGCCACGCAGGATGAGTTCAAAGCGAAACGGGCCAAGCTGGAAGCGGCGCAGGAAGATTTGCGGAGCCTGCTGACGCCACGCCAGGAAGCCGTCGCCACTCTGAACGGCATGTTGCAATAAACGCGCCGTTTTTTGAGTCTATTGTCCTGTGGCGGTGTTTCCACAGCGCCGCCACGGACAAACACGAATATGAACGAGACAAAAACAGCGGAGAGGCCGGCCTCCGAGTTGCTCGAGCAACTGGTCGCCGGGCGGCAACTTTCTTCCACCGACGCCTCCATCCTCACCCAGCAAATCCGCTCCGGGGCGCAGAAACCGGTGCAATCGGAGGAGGACGTTCTGCGCTGGCTGGCGCGGGAGTATGGTTTGGGTTACACGACCCTGGAGAACGTGGAACCGGATCGCGAGTTGCTCTCGCTTTTCCCGGCGCGGGTGTTGTTGAAAGAGGAATTGCTCCCCTTGCAGCGGGTCGGCGGCGTGGTCGAAGTGGCCACCAGCCGCCTCTTTGCCACGCAGGGATTGGACACGCTCAAGACGCTGACGGGCCTGAAAATCAAGCCCATCCTGGCGCCCAGCGAGGCCATCCGCCGCGAAATGAAAACGCGGCTGGGCGTCGGGGCCGACACGATTGACACGCTGGACGACGTGGCGCCGCTGCAGGTGGTGGATGAAAGCGGGGAGGAGGACACGAACCTGGAGAACGCGGCCGAGGACGCCTCGATCATCAAATTTGTCAACCAGGTGGTGACCGACGCCATTCAACTGCGGGCGTCGGATATTCACGTGGAGCCGTTTGAGGAGGAGTTGCGCATCCGCTACCGGATAGACGGCGTGTTGCAGGACATCCCGGTGCCGGCGCAGATCAAACGATTCCAGCCGGCCATTGTCTCGCGGGTGAAAATTTTGAGCCACCTGAACATCGCCGAGAAACGGCTGCCGCAGGACGGCCGCATCAAAATCCGCCTGGCCGGCAACGAAGTGGACATCCGGGTTTCGATCATTCCGATGCTGCACGGGGAGGCGATGGTGTTGCGGTTGCTGCGGCAGAAGGCGACCTTGCTGGGCATCGAGCAATTGGGCATGGCGCCGGAGGTGCTCAAGTCGTTTAATCGCGTGCTGGATTTGCCGCACGGCATTATACTTGTCACCGGCCCGACGGGCAGCGGCAAGACCTCGACGCTGTACACGGCGCTGGCGGCCATCAACGACGACGTGCGCAAGATCATCACGATTGAAGACCCGATAGAATACCAAATGCGCGGGGTCAACCAGATTCAGGTATCGGAGAAGGCGGGGCTGACGTTTGCGCGCGGGTTGCGCTCGATATTGCGGCACGATCCGGACGTGATCCTGGTGGGGGAAATTCGGGACGAGGAAACGGCGCAGATCGCGGTGCAGGCCTCGCTGACGGGCCATCTGGTTTTCTCCACCCTGCACACCAACGACGCCCCCGGGGCGCTGACCCGGCTGGTGGACATGAATGTCGAGCCGTACCTGGTGGCTTCATCGCTGGAGGCGGTCCTGGCGCAACGGTTGGTGCGGGTGTTGTGCGCCGAATGCAAGGTCGAGGACACTTCGCCCACGACGGCGGAGTTCAAGCGCCAGCTCGGCATCGCGGCGGGCATCAAGATTTTTCGGGCGGTGGGCTGCGCGGCTTGCCGCAACACCGGCTATCATGGGCGGCACGCCATATTTGAATGGATGGACCTGAACAATGAAATCCGCCAGATGGTATTGAAAAATTCTTCCAGCGGCGAAATCCGCGAAGCGGCCATGCGCAACGGCATGCACGGCCTGAGCGACGATGGCTGGCGCCTCATCGGCATGGGCATCACCACGCCGGAGGAAGTCATGCGCGTGGCCAAGGACCAAACGGTGGGCAGCGGCAAGAACGGCCACGTCCAGACCGAAGCGGAATACAGCGTCGAAAAGAGCGTCAAAGCCGCCTAGAGCGGCTGGCCAAAATATGCCCCTCTTTCAATACAAAGCTTTGCAAGCCGACGGCAAGGCCGCCGAGGGGCAACTGGAGGCCGGCGGACGCCAGGAGGCCTTTCGCCAGATGGAAGAAAAAGGGCTGCGTCCCATCAGCCTGGCCGAAAAAGCCGCCGCCGAACCGGGGAAGAACGACGCGGCCGCCGCGCCCGCCTTGGGGGGCGGTTTCACTTTGCAGTCCAAGCGCATCACGCCCCGGATGCTGGAAAATTTCACCCGTCTGCTCTCCAGTTTGCTGGCGGCGGGAGTGCCGTTGAGCCGGGCGCTGGTCATTCTGTGCAGAGAGGCGTCCAGTCAGGCCGCCGCCGTCAAGTGGAAGAGCATCTACGACTCGGTGGTGGATGGCACTTCGCTGGCCGATTCCATGGCCACGATGCCCGAGACTTTTCCGCGCGTCTATGTGGCGATGGTCGCGGCGGGGGAGACGGGCGGATTTCTGGACCTGGTGCTGGCGCAAATCGCCGATTTCCAGTCGCGGGAAAAAGACCTCAAATCCAAGGTCACGGCGGCGCTGCTTTACCCGGCCATCCTGCTGGTGCTGGCCATCGGTGTGTTGATCGTCCTGATGACATTTTTCATCCCCCGCTTTCAGAAGATGTTCGAGGGTTTCGGCGGGCAATTGCCCCTTCTGACGCGCATCATCGTGGGCGTCAGCCATTGGATTCGCTCCTACGGGATTTTCCTGGCCGTCGGGCTGGTGGTCGCCGGATTGCTGGTGCGCAATTGGATCGCCTCCGAACGGGGCCGGCGGGTGTGGGAGGGCTTCATTATTCGCGTGCCGGTGCTGGGGCCGCTGTTGAGCCAATTTGCCATGGCCCGGTTTTGCCGGATGTTGGGGACGTTGCTCAACGCCGGGGTGCCGTTGGTGCAGGCGCTCAACGTCGCCCGCCGCTCCATCGGCAACCAGATACTGGTGGATGCCGTCTCCAATTCCATCGAGCGGGTCAAGGAAGGGGCGCAATTGGGCGCCAGCCTGGCCGATTGCAAATCGCTTTTTCCCGGCTCGGTGCTGGAGATGATTTCCGTCGGAGAGGAAAGCGGCAGGCTGGACCAGGAATTGGTGCGCATCGCCACGGTGACGGAAGGGGACCTGGACCGGAACCTGAAAACGGCGGTGGCGTTTCTGGAGCCGGCGATGCTCTTTTTCATCGCCGCGTTCATTGGAACGATATTTATCGGCATGATCTACCCGATTTTTGCCATGCAGGACTACATCAAATAGAGAGAAAGGACATTTATGAGAATAACCTATCGCAAAGCAAATCGCGTTGCGCGCCGGGTTCAGGGCGCATTCACGTTGGTCGAACTGCTCCTGGTTATGACGATTCTGGCCATTCTGGCCGGCATCGTCCTGCCCAAGATGGCCGGGCGGACGGAACAAGCCAAGGCGGCGGCCGCACAGACGCAGATTTCAACCTTCGGCACCGCCTTGGGCGCTTACGAAGTGGACAACGGCAACTATCCTCGCGGGCGGGACGGGCTGCAGGCGTTGATGGTCAGGCCGCGGGACGCCCAGAGCTGGCACGGGCCGTACATGGAGAAGGACATTCCGCTGGATCCATGGGGCAAACCCTACGTTTATGAATGCCCGGGCAAACACAACCCGACCGGCTACGATCTCTATACGACCGGTCCCGACGGCACTGTTTATGGAAACTGGACAGTCAGACAACGCTAAGGCCCGCCGCCGCGCCTTCACCTTGGTCGAAATGATTCTGGTCATGACGGTCATGGTGATTGCGCTCAGTCTGGTGATGCCGTCCTTGAAGGGGTTCTTCCGCGGGCGCAACCTGGACAACGAGGCGCTCCGGTTTTTGGCGTTGACTCGTTACGGGCAGAGCCGCGCCATCTCCGAAGGCGTCCCGGTGGAACTGTGGATCAATCCGCGCGCCGGCTCCTACGGCCTGGAGGCGCTTTCGGGCTACGCCCAGACGCAGACCAAGCCGGAGTCCTACAACCTGGACGCCTCGGTGCAAATCGCCTTCTCGGCGCCCTCGTCGGTCCTAGTGCGCTCCAATTACTGGTCCCAGTCCAAGGCGCAATTCGGGGCGGTGACCAAAATCCGCTTTCAGCCGGACGGTTTTATCAGCGACGCCAGCCCGGAGAGCATCTACCTGCGCCAAGGCAAGGAGAGCCAGATTTGCATAGGCAAGGCGCCGACCCATTTGGAATATGACATTCAACCCGCACAACCCAACCGCCGCTAAAGGCCGCCGTTCCGGCTTCACGCTGGTCGAGGTGCTGGCGGCGCTGTTGTTTTTGGCCATCGTCATCCCGGTGGCCTTGCAGGGGTTGCGCGTGGCCAGCATGGCCGGGGAAGTCGGCCAGCGCAAGATGATCGCCGCGCGCATCGGCAACAAAGTGCTCAACGAACTCAAAGTGATGAACCAATTGCAAGGCACCAGCCAGACCGGCGTGGTGCAGGACCGGGGCATCAGCTACCGCTGGTCGGTCAAGAGTCAACCCTGGACCGAGGACACCCTGAGCCAGATGACGATGGCCACGCTGACGATCAGCTTCACCGCGCAAGGCAGGAACTACGACGTGCATCTGAGCACGCTGTTGCAGCCGCCACAAATATGAACGCGCTTCTTCAGAAAGGAATGCCATCGCCCGCCGCGTTCGCGGGTGAGCCTCCGTCTTGTAATCTTAATCCTAATCTTAATCTTAATCTCCTTGTTCCAAACAACGATCGAAGAGGATTAAGATTAGGATTAAGATTAAGATTAAGATTAAGATTAGGATTAAGAGGATTAAGAGCTTTCACGTTGTTGGAGATGCTGCTGGCCATTTCGATCATGACCATCGTGGTGGTCGCCATTCACGGCATGTTTTTCACCGCCCTGCGGCTGCGCAACACCGCCGTCGCCTCGCTGGAGGCCAGCCTGCCGGTGGAGCAGGCCCTGCAAATCATCCAGCGGGACTTGTCGAACCTCGCCTGCTCGACCAACACCAACGCCGTTTTCTTGGCCCCGCTGCAAACGACCAATCCGACCAACAACCTGCCCAACCAGGTCGGGCCTGACTTCTACACCTCCGGCGGCGAGTTGGACGGGATCACTCCCTGGGGCAACATGCAGAAGATTGATTATTTGCTGGCCGCTCCCACCAACGGCGCCCGCGGGCCGGGCATGGACCTCATTCGCGCCGTGACGCGCAATCTCCTGCCGCTCTCCCAACCGGCGCAGCCGGACGAGCAACACACCATTCTCAGCGGGGTGCAGACGCTGACCTTTCTTTATTATGACGGCACGCAATGGGACCAGACCTGGGACACCACGCAGCAGACCAATCTGCCCCTGGCCATCAAGGCGCGGATTTTGATGGCCTCGGCGCAAGGCGCGCCCGCGCAGACCCAGCCGCTGGAACTGGTCGTGCCGGTGGATGTCATGCTGAACACCAACCCCATCACCGCCCTGCAATGAAACCGCATGCCGCCAGAACAATTTCGTGCCGGGCCTCGGTGTTGATCATCGTCATGTGGGTCGCTTTTGGGTTGGTCAGCATCACCCTCTATTTCGCCCATGCCATGTTGATGGACCTCAAGGCGGCCGACAACCAGGTGGCGGCGATGGAAGCCGACCAGGCCATCGAGGGCGGCGCGCTCTATGTCAGCAACATCCTGGCCAACCGCGCCAACATGATGACCATCCCGTCGGCTGACAATTTTCGCGCCAAGGCGGTCAAGATTGGCGAGGCCAAGTTCTGGCTGGTCGGGCGGGACACCAACGATCTGCAAAGTTCCGGGCAGGCGGCCGAGCCGTTCTGGGGCCTGGTGGACGAGGCCTCGAAGGTCAATCTCAATTACACTAATCCGTCCAACTTTCTGAACCTGCCGCAAATGACGGTCAATCTGGCCGCCGCCATGGGCGATTGGGCCAGCAGCAACACCACTCCCAGCCCCGGCGGCGCCAAATCGGAAACCTATTCCGCCTTGCCCACGCCTTACCTTTGCAAGAACGGGCCTTACGAGACCATTGACGAGTTGCGCCTGGTCTATGGGATGAACCTGGACCTTCTTTACGGCGAGGACGCCAATCTCAACGGCATCCTGGACCCGAATGAAAACGACGGCATGACCCTGCCGCCTTACGACAACCAGGACGGCATCCTGGACCCCGGCGTGTTCGAATACGTCACCGTCTGGAGCCATGAAAGTTCCCTCGGCACCAACGGGGTGACGCGCGTGGCCGTCAATAATACGACAGTCCTGCAGCAGCTTTTCCAGACCAATTTCCCAAAGCTGATCCAGTATGTGACGCCTTTCATTTCAGGAACGACCGGGAGCGGCGGCGGCGCCAGCGGCTCCACCGGGAGGAGCGGCTCCGGCGGGCGCAGCGGCACGGCAACCGCTGCCAGCGCGCTCTCCGCGCCCACCAGCGTGCTGGACTTCTACGTTCGGAGCGGCATGCCGGCGAGCGATTTCCAGCAGGTGGAGCCTTACTTGATGAATCCTTCGCTGACCGGCCTGATCAATATCAACACCGCCACCGCCACCGCGCTGGCCTGCGTCCCTGGCATTGGACTGACCCTGGCGCCGCAAATCCTCTCTTACCGGCAGTCCAATCCGCCGCAAACGCCCTCCGTCACCTGGCTGGCAACCGCCTTGAACAACAATCTGGCCGCCATCCAGGCGGCCGGCCCTTACGTGACGCCTTACTCCTTCCAATTTGCCGCCGATATCGTCGCCGTCGGGCACCATAACCGCGGCTATCGGCGGGTGCGCTTCGTTTTTGATTGCAGCACGGGCACGCCGCTGGTTGTCTATCGGCAGGACTTGACTCATCTGGGATGGCCGTTGGGCAAGAAGCTGCACGACCAGTTGTTGGCCGAGAACTCAAAATGATGAACTTCTTCAAATCCAAACGCGCCGCCTCCGTCCTGGGTCTGGCCCTGGACGGCAACCGGCTGGAGGCCGTGGTGTTGCGGCGCGCCAACGGCACGGCGCACGTGCGCCAGAGCGTATCGGCCCCGCTGGCGCTTTCGCCGCTGACCGACGACCCGGAGTTGGCCGGGCGCGAGATTCGCAATTGCCTTGAGGCCGCCGGCATCCGCGAACGGCGCTGCGCGGTCTGCCTGCCGCTGGCCTGGCTGCTGACTTTGCAAACCAACGTGCCGGAATTGCCCGAGGCTGATCGCGCCGGCTTCCTGCAACTGGAGGCCGAGCGCGGGTTCCACTCCGGCCCCGAGGCGATGTTCACCGCCCATTCCCTTTTCCAGGCCGCACCCGGCCAGCAATACGCCACCCTGCTGGCCGTGCCGCGCAACAATCTCAACACACTGGAGCGGGTCCTGCGCGCCGCCAGACTCAAGCCCGTCACCTTCGGCTTGGGCATCGCCGCGGCGCGACCGGCCGCCGCCGACACCCAGCGTGTCGTCACCCTTTTGGTCCGCGGCAGCGGCCTTGACCTCCAGGTCAGCGGCGGCGGCGGCATCGTCGCGTTGCGCTCCCTGGACGGCGCCATTGAAACGCAGGGCGCAGTCAAGCAGATTTCCTCCGAATTCATGGCGCGGGAGATCCGCATCACGCTCGGGCAGTTGCCCGGCAGCCTGGCCGCGGGGCCGGGCACAATCAGGATCATCGGCCAGGGGGAAATGACCCGCCAATTTGTCCAGGAGATTTCCCCGCGCCTGGCGGCCATGGGGCTGACGGTGGAAGTTTCCGAAAAGTCTTACTCCGGCAATCTCGACAAGCCGCTGCCGGCGGACCTGGCCGCCTCGCCGGCCGTGGCGCTGGCGGGGGCGTGGGTGGGAGGGCAGGACACCACCCCGGAATTCCTCCCGCCCAAGGTGCGGCCGTGGCAGCAGTTGCTCAGCAAGGGATTGTCCACTCGCAAGCTCATTTGGGCGGGCGAGGCGGCGGGGGGCGTTGCCGCCTGCGTCATCCTTGCCTTCGGCGTGCAGCAAGTGATCCTCTCGCACCTGCGCTCCAACTGGTCGAAGCTGGAGCCAAAAGTGAGCGAGTTGACCATGATGCAGGGCCAGATCATGCAGTTCCGGGATTTCTACGACCAGGCCATGCGCGACGCCCGCATCCTGGACCGGCTGGCGTCGGTCTTTCCCAGAGACAACTCGGTTTCCCTCAAATCCATCGAGGTGCGCGACATGGTCAACGTCACCTGTTCGGGCGTGGCGCGGGACAACGCGGCCTTTGCCGGAGTGTTCAGCAAACTGAGCGACGACACCAACGAAATCAGCAACGTGCATCCCGAGGTGCGGGGCCAGAAGCCGATGCAGTTCACGGTCAGTTTCACCTGGGGAACAGAAGGAGCCGCCAATGGAAACTAAGAAGCGCGAAAAAGTCCTGATGATCGCCACCGCCGCGACGGTCGCCTTGTGGCTGCTCAACCTGCTGGTCTTCTCGCCCCTGATTGAGGGCTGGCACAATCGCTCCGCGGAAATCACGCGGCTGAAAAAACAAATTTCCGAGGGCGCGATGCTCATCCGGCGGGAAAACATCGTGCGCGCCCGGTGGGATGCCATGCGCACCAACGCGCTGGCCAGCAATCCCGCCGCGGCCGAGCGCCAGATGCTGACCGCCTTCGACCGCTGGGTCAGGGCCAGCGGCGTGACCGAAGGCTCTTTCCGCCCGCAGTTGCAGGTGGTTGACACCAATTATTCCACCGTGGATTGCCGGGCCGATGTCAGCGGCGGCGCGGCGGGGATCGAGGCCTTTCTCAAAGCCATGTCCCGGGACCCGCTGGCGGTCAAAGTGGAATCGTTCGATTTGACCAAACGCGATGACAACGGACAGCAACTGACCCTGGGGTTGAACCTCAGCGGCTTGGTCCTGTCCGAATCGAACCCATGAACCACTTTCCACTCATTCCATTGACGTTGGTGCTGCTGCTGGCGGGCGGCGGGACGGCCCGCGCCCAGGAAACCAACGCGGCACCCCCGGCGAACCACGACCCCTTCCAAGCCCTCGAACGCAACAACATTTTTGACGAGAGCCGCGTCCCGCACGAGTTCCAGCCCGGTTCCAATACTCGCCGGCCCCGGGTGGAAACGATCACTTTCCACGGAACGATCATGGACGAGACAGGGGGAGTGGCTTTGCTGGGATGCAGCGCCAGCCGCGACAAATGGCTCTTCAAAACCGGGGACCTGATAGACGGCTTAAAGCTCGTCCGGTTTGACGCGGAATCTGCCGTACTCACCGATCCGGCCGACAACGCGCCCGCCAATTCCGTCAGCGACACTCCGGCCAATTCCGCCGACAGCACTCTGACCAACGCCGCCACGATCAATCCAACGAATTCGACCAGCAATGGTCTGGCCAATCCCGGCAGCAATGTTTTGACCAATTCGAGCAGTAATAAGCTGGCCAGTTCCGGCGCCGGCGCCTCAACCAATTCGAGCAGCAACACGCCGGCCAGTTCCGGCGCCGGCACCCCGACGAATTCGAGCAGCGGCACTCCGGGCGGTTCCAGCAGCCACACTTTCGTTCTCAATCTGGATACCCATGCGACCCTGCGCCGCGAGGCCGGCGGGCCTTGGCGCCTTACGGGCTACATCGCCCCGGAGCCGGCGTCCGGCACCAATGCCGCCCCAGCCATCGCATCCGCCACGGCGTCCGGCGCCGGGGACAACGACATCATAGCAAAACTTAAAAAGAAACGCGAACAGGAGGAAAAATGAAAACACGACATCTTGTTGCCATTCTATTGGCCACATTCACGGCCGCGCGGCTGGCCACCGCCCAGGAAGAGGCTCCCGGCGCGCCGCCCAACCCGCCGCCGCCCCCCGGCGCGGAGGACACCACCAACGCCCCCGCCACCAACGCGCCCCCGGAACAACCGGCGCCCGCCCCCGCGGAGGCGAGCCAGCCCGCCGACACGACAGTGGCCACCAACGGCCTGCTGTTGAACTTTCACGATGTCCCCTTGAGCGCGGTGCTCAATTATCTCAGCGCCAAGGCGGGCTTGATCATCGTTTCGGACGTGAATTTGCAGGGCAACGTCAGCGTCGTGGCCAAGCAGCCCGTGACCACCAACGAAATCGTCACTCTGCTCAATGACCAATTGGGCAAGAACAACTTCGGCGCCATCCTCCAGGGCCGGACCCTGCACATCATGGACGCCGAGCGCCTCAAAACCTATGCCCTCACGCCGGTCCATGTCGCCACCAACGTTACAGGCATTCCGATCAACGACGAGATCGTGACGGAAATCCTGCCGCTACGCACCTTGAGCGCGGTGCAATTGCTCAAGGACCTCAACGAATTGATTCCCCGCACGGCCACCGTCAGCGCCAACGAGGCCGGCAACGCCATCATCATGACGGCCCAGCAAAAGGACGTCCACCGCATTGACGAGATCGTCAACGACCTGGACGGCACGGCCTTTTCGGACGTGGAGGTTTCCATCCTCAAGTACGCCGACTCCAAGGCGGTGGCCTCCGAGTTGAAGGAAATTTTTCAGAGCGCCGATTCGGATGTGACCCGCGCCAACACGCGCAACACCGCCTTCCGCACCCGCGGCGGCGGCGGCGGTTTCATGGGCATGATGATGGGTGGCGGCGGCGCCCCAGGCGGGGGGGGCGGCACTAACCCCGAAAACAACGTGCAAACGCACGCGGTTTTCGTTTCCGACGACCAGATGAACGCCGTCATATCGGCCGCGCCGCCCGATTACATGCGGCACATCACCAATGTCATCTTCCTGCTGGACCAGCCGAACCAGGAGGTGACGATGGTCCGGCTTTTCCACTTGAAGCACGCCGATCCGGGGGAAGTGGCCGATGAGCTTACCGCCGTATTCCCTTCGCCCACCACGTCCGATCAGAATGCCCGCACCATGGGCATGCGCTTCATGCCCCCTTGGATGCAGCCGCAATCCTCCGCCAACAACATGAGCGCGCGCATGAAGCAGCAAACGACCGTCCTGGTCCAGCCGGACCGCCGCACCGAATCGGTCATCGTGACCGCTTCCAGGGACATGATGGAGCAAATCGCCGAAGTCATCAAAGGATTGGATGAAGGCAACGAGGGCATTCAAGAGGTCACGGCCATGCCGATTGGCGGCGCGGACCCGGCCACGGTGCAACAAGCATTGAGCGTGCTGTTTTACAGCGCCAACAAGCCCCCGACCAGTTCCACCGCGACGACGTCGGTGTTGGCGAGTCGTGCCACCGCCAACCAAAACAGCCAGGCCAGCGCCGTCCAAACCACCACCACCGGCGGCATGGGGAGCACGGGCACAACGGGCATTCGTTAAAGCAAACCTTCGATTAACCAAGCAACTATATGACTATTCAAACTGCGAAACTTCTGGCCTGCCGCTGGACGGTCCTGGCCCTCTGCGGCCTGACTCTTCCATTGCCGGCTCAACAACGAATCGGTGGCGGAGGAGGAGGCGGAGGAGGAGGCGTTGGATTCGGCGGGGCGCGCAGCACGGCGGGCACCGCTGCCAGCAGCGCCGCCGGCGCCAGCACGATTGAACGTCCCGGCAACGGGCAGGTCGGGCCGGCCAACTTTTACGTGGACCCGGACAGCGGGGTGGTGTATGTCATCGCCGACGGCCAGACCACCAAATACGTCAGTCAGGTGGTGTCCAATCTCAGCCGCCCCAAGCCGCAAGTGCTGATCAAGGTCGTTTTCCTGGAAGTTGACTATAACAAAGGCATGGACCTGGGCGTCGAGGGCACCGTGACCAAGAACCTCCACGCCGGCTTGACCAACACCGCTTCCAGCATGTTCGGCCTGGCCTCCCAAGGCACCACGCCGACCCAGGGCATCAACACGCTTCCGGGCGCGGGCCTTTACAGCATCGTCGGGGACGATTTCTCCGCGACCTTGCGGGCCATCGAGGAAGTGGGGAAGGTGGAGGTCCTTTCCCGCCCGACCATCCTGGCCCGCAACAACCAGATGGCGACCATTCAGGTCGGCTACCAGGTTCCACTGCCCACCGGCATTATCGCCGCCACGATTTCTGCCGGCCCGCAAACCATCATCACCTACACGTCCGTCGGCATCATCCTGAACGTGACGCCCAACATCACCGCCGACGGCATGGTCGAGATGATCGTGGCCCCGCAAATTTCCTCGGTTGATCCGTCCCTGGGCCAAACCATCGGTTATACGACCAACGGGCCGATCACGGCGCCGGCCATCGCCATCGAATCGGCCAACACGGTGGTGGTGACGCCGGACGGTCAGACGGTGGTCATCGGCGGCTTGATGAAAAACAGCAAATCCAGCACCGACAGCAAGGTGCCGATTTTGGGGGACATTCCGGGCCTGGGGGCGTTGTTCCATCACAAGACCTCCTCCAACGTCAAACAGGAGCTGATCATTCTGCTGACCCCTTACGTGGTGCGCACGCCCTCGGACCTGGCGCGGATGAGCCAGGACGAACGGGGGCGCGCCCGGATGTCGCCCAAGGCCTTTACCCAGCCGGAGTTGAACCAATACCTGGACCCCGGAGAGCAAAAGAACGCGGCGCCCGACTCCACCCCGCCGGTGGCCAATCCGCGCCTGGCGCGATAATTTGATGGAGACATGATCACGGTTCGCAATTGGGCGGTCTATGGGATGCTGGCAGCCCTCTGGTGCGCCTTGATCGGCTGGCAGGCGGCCGAGCACGTGCGCGAGCGCAAGGTGCTGCACCGCCATCTCACGGACCGGGGCCGGTTCCTTTCCTCCGCCTGTGGACGGCTCATGCGCCCGCGCCGCTTTCTGGGCGGGGTGGTCACCAGGGAACGGCTCGAAGCGGCGCTCAACACCTTGGTGGACACCAACGAACTGCTGGCGGTCGAACTGCTCAACAACGCTGACGAAGTGGTGGCCTCCGCCGGGCTGCCCATCGCGCAGTGGCTCCCCAGCGGACAGTTGCCGCCGCGCAACGAGTTCAAGGGCGGCGTTTACTGGGGTGGCGGCCTTGCCATCCTGAAATATCCCATTGATTTGGGAACCAACATGGCGCCCGAACTGGTCATCCCTTACGAGGAGCTGCTGGCCATGCGCACCAACCGCCTGGCCGCCGACACCAACCGTCCGCCGCCCGATTTTTCCGGCCCCCCTGGCCCCCCGCCACCCGACTTTTTCAACTCCACCAACCGTCCGCCGCCCGGTTTTTTCAACCCCGCCAACCGTCCGCCGCCCCCGCCTGACCTGCGCACCGAACGCCCTTACTGGATGAAGGAAGAAGACTACCGGGCGCTGCTCAAGAACAAAAGCGCGCACACTTTCGTCGTCGTCATGCCCACCCGACCCGTCATCAAGGCGGAGAACGACGATCTCTGGATGCGGCTGATCATCGGTTTTCTGGGGACCATCGGCATTGCCGGTTACGCTGTGGCCTGGCGCAGCCTGGTCAAAACTTCCGAATTGCAGTTGCGCCTGGTCCGCGCCAGCGAGCAGAACCTGCACCTCAAGGAACTCAACCTGGCCGCGGCCGGCCTGGCTCACGAAACCCGCAATCCCCTCAACATCATTCGCGGCCTGGCCCAACTGATCGCCAAACACGACCAGACCCCGCCCGACATCTCGGCCAAGTCCCGCGAAATCATCAACGAAACCGACCGCGTCACCGCCCAGTTGAACGAGTTCATCAATTACTCCCGCCCGCGCGAAGTCCGCCGCGCCGCCACCGACCTGAGCGCCGTGGCCGGCGAAGTCTCCCGCGCCTTGAAGTACGACCTGGAAGAGAAGAAGATCAAACTGGAAGTCCTGGCGGAGCCGGTCATCATCGAAGCGGACGAACAGCTTCTGCGCCAGGCCCTCTTCAACCTGGTGCTCAACGCCATTCAAGCCGCCCCCGTCCAGGGGACCATCCGCATCCGCGCCAGCCGCCGCAGCAATCAGGAAGCCTTCATCGAAATTTCCGACAACGGCCCCGGCGTGCCGCCGGAGAATCGGAGCGAGATTTTCAAGCCCTATTTCACCACCCACTCCGAAGGCACGGGCCTGGGGTTGTCGGTCGTGCAGCAGATCGTCCTGGCCCACGGCTGGGAAATCCAATGCCTGCCCAACGAACCCGCCGGCGCCCTCTTCCGCATTTCCCACGTCAAGATCAAGGAGTGATTCGTGCCTGCCGAGTCTCCATCCCCCAGCCCCCATGCGCCGCGGATTCTGATCGTGGATGACGACGCCGGCCAGCGCAGCCTGCTGGATTCCTTTCTCAGCAGCCAGGGCTTGGAGACGGTGGCAGTTTCCTCCGGCCAGCGCGCCCTGGAAGTCCTGCGCGAACAGGAGATTGACATGATGATCTCCGACGTGCGCATGCCCGGCCTTTCCGGCCTGGAGACCTTGCGCCTGGCGCGCCAGGGCCGCGCCTCTTTTCCCATCCTCCTCGTCACCGCCTACGCCGACGTGCGCGAGGCCGTCGGCGCCATGCGCGACGGCGCGGTCAATTATCTTGTCAAACCGATTGACCTGGACGAATTGCTCGGGTTGGTCCGCCAGGCGACCGGTTTGTCGCGGCAGGCGCCGCTGATATTCGACGCGGACAAGCGGTTGCCGCCCGGCATCGTCGCGGCCAGCCCCCTCATGCGGGCGCTCTTTCGCGACGTCTCCCTTGTGGCGCCCTCGGAAAGCCGCGTTCTCATCTCCGGTGAAAGCGGCGTGGGCAAGGAAGTCGTGGCCGACGTCATCCACGCCTGGAGCAAGCGGGCGGCGGGCCGGCTGGTCAAGGTCAACTGCGCCGCCATCCCGGAAACGTTGCTGGAGAGCGAGCTTTTTGGCCACGAGAAGGGCGCCTTTACCGGCGCGACGGCCCAGCGCATCGGCCGCTTTGAGCTGGCCGACGGCGGCTCCATCTTCCTGGATGAGATCGCCGACATGGCACCGCAGCTTCAGGCCAAGCTGCTGCGGGTCGCGCAGGACGGCCGCTTCCAGCGCATCGGCTCCAACACCGAAGTCCACTCCGACACCCGCATCCTGGCCGCGACCAATCGCAACCTGGACGAAGAGGTCAAAGCGGGCCGATTCCGCGAAGATTTGTATTACCGCCTCAACGTCGTCGAACTGGCCGTGCCGCCCTTGCGCGAGAGGCGCGAGGACATCCTCCCTCTGGCCAACCTTATGCTCTCTGAGTTCACCCAAGGCCGCGCCCGTCTTTCCGCCGCCGTGGCCGATTGCCTGGAAAACTATGCCTGGCCCGGCAACGTGCGCGAACTGCGCAACGCCATGGAACGCGCCGCCCTCTTGTGCCGCGGCGATCTCATCGTCCCCGATCATCTCCCGGCCCGCATCCATCCGGACGCGCGCCCCGCGCCGGACCTGGCATCGGCGGAGGCGAAGAACCTGGAGGAAGTGGAGGCGGAAGCCGTCCTGCAGGCCCTGCGCAAAAACAATTTCAATCGCACCGCCACCGCCAAGGCCCTGGGCATCAGCCGCCGCGCGCTGATCTACAAATTGCAACGTCTGCGCGAACTGGGCCACAACGTTGACGGCCCTTGAAAAATTCAACGAAAAAAAATTCAACATTAAACAAAAGGATCAATATGAAATCTCTCCTCCTATGCTCAACAACTCTCCTGGCCGCCGTTTCTGTCCTGGCCGCCGACAAGGATGACGTCAAGGCCGCCGTGCAAAAGCTGGGCGGCGCCGACAATTATAGCTGGACCACCACCATGGAAAGTTCGCAATTCCGCCCCGGCCCCAGCCACGGCAAAACACAAAAGGACGGCCTCGTGTGGCTTGATATGACGATGCGGGACAATACCGTCGAAGCCTTCGCCAAGGGCGGCAAAGGCGCGCTCAAAACCGAAGACGGCTGGCAGTCCTTGGACCTTGGCACCAACGCCGGCAGCGGCGGCGGCGGCGGCAACAACCCCGGCCGGTTTATGGCGATGCGGCTGCGCAATTTCAAAGCGCCTGCCGTCCAAGCCGAAGATATTGTCGGCAAGACCAAAGACCTCACCAAAGCCGCCGAGGCCTACACGGGCGATCTGACGGAGGAAGGCGCCAAGAGTCTGTTGACCATGGGCGGCGGACGTCGCGGTGGCCAGGCGCCCGCGGTCTCCAATGCCAAAGGCTCGGTCAAATTCTGGATCAAGGACGGCGTGCTGACCAAGTATCAGTTCAAGGTTTCTGGCACGACGAAGAACCGCGATGGCGATGACGTGGACATTGACCGCACGACCACGGTGGAAATCAAAGACGTCGGCACGACCACCATCACCGTGCCCGACGAAGCCAAAAGCAAGATGAGTTGAACCGGCGGCCGCTCGCCTTCAATCTGGCTTGGGAGTCATCCCCATCCTCAAGTGGGAGACTCCCTGCCAGCGCATCACGCAGGCCAGTCGGATAACCTCTCCTAATCTTAATCTCAACCCTAATCTTAATCCTCTTCGCGCAAGGGGTGATGAGGGGGTGTCAAGATTAGGATTGAGATTAGGATTAGGATTAAGAAGCCCGGCCCCCGGTCACCCCGCCTGCCGGAACTTGATCTCCCGGATTTCCACCGTGCCCGCCTTGGGTTCGTAAAACGGCTTTCCCCGTTTCACGCCCACGGTGCCGTATCCGCCGGCCGTGGAGAGGAAACACCGGAAATCGCCGGAAACGCGCGGGTCCAGGTAAAGAATTTTTTCCACCGCGTCGTAGCGCGCGCCGCTCAGTCCGAACAACAGCGCGTAGGAGGACATGGCGCGCGCGTACCAGTGGCCGCATTCGTATTCGTCGAACGGGTTGCGCACGCGGCCGTCGTAACGGGCGCGGCAGACGCGCACCACCTCCAACCCTTCCTCGACCAACCCCATGCGCATCATGTGGGAGGCGGCCTGGTATTCGATGCCCGTCCAGACTTCGTTGGAATAGGGAAAGGGCAGGGAGAGGGCGCCGCCTTTGGGAAAGGTGCAGAGCAGCAGCCCGCCCTCCCCGCCCAAGGCATAGGCGGGGCGCTGCGGATTGGGCCAATCGGACAGATCATGCTTGAGGTTGTACTTGTGAACCGACCTCAGATGGCTGGTGACTTTGGCCGCATCCAATGTCTGGCCCACGCCGCAGACCAGTTCCATCCACGCCCCCAGCACGCCGTCGGCCAGACAGCCGGAGCCGTACTGATACTTCGGCCCTTCCTTCTGGAACAGGGCCGCCGCTTCGGGCGAGTAATCGCCGACGTAGCTCTTGCTCTCCATCGGGTTCTTGGCCCGCAGCCCCGTCCACTGGATGCGCTGGATGAAGTACTCGCCATTGAACAATTGCGACTCGACGGCGGCTTTGCCCTTGGCCAGAAGTTCGGCATACAGGGCCGTCTCCTCATTGAGCGCCCTTCCCATGGCCAGGGCCGCCTGCAATGCGCCCAAATAGAAGCTCGAGCACATCCCGTCCGGCCCCCAGAACTCGATGTCGTAGGTGTTGTGATGCGGCTCCTCCACCAGGCCGTCGTGGCGCGGGTCCCACGTTTCAATGCAATAATCCATGCTGCGCTTGACCTTGGGCCAGAGCGCCCGCAACCAGCCCGTGTCGCCGCTGATCCGCCAGTCGCGGAACACCTTCATGATGCCGCCCAACTGGCCGTCGGAGGCCGCGTGGAAATCGGCCTGGACCGGCCGGATGGGCAGGGCGCTGCGGAAGGTCTGGTGGCCTTCCGCGTTTTGCGAAGGCCCGAATTCCGTTTCGCGCAAGGTCCGTTCCAGCGCCGGGAAAAGATGGGGCACGGCCTGGGCGTAATTCCAGACGTGGGTGCAGGAGCCGCTGCAGCAGCCGCCGTTGTCGCCGCAGCCTTCCCAGGCCCACAGCTTCCCGTCGGTCTGCCGCAGGACGGTGGGCGATTTGAGGATCGCCAGGTTGGCGGCCACGGCCTCCAGAACTTCCGGCGCCAGCGTCGTGTCGTAGAGGCAATCGCTGAAACGGCGGCTGTTGCGGCGCAGTTCGTCGTAATGCTCCCGCCAGTAATGGCTGACGCTGTTGATGTCGCTGAACCGTCCGGCGTACCAGGGCCGGTATCGCTCCGCGCGCGCCGCCTCCGGCGCATTGTCGGGGTCTTTGCCGACGTGGAAATTGGTTTTGCCCGCATACCAGGCCAGGCGCAGCACGATTGTTTTGGAGGCGCCGGGGGCCAGCGTCATCGGCACGAACAGGCTCGCGCCCGGACTGGGCTCGCCCTCCGCGGGCGGGGGCGCCTCAATACAGGCGGCGCGCCGCACGTCCTTCCAGGCCAGTGTCAAAGCGTCAAACCACCCGCCGCGGAACCAGGAATAATTCACCTTGACATCAGGGTCCGGGACGGTCGCGCAAAAGGCGCCTTCCTCCCACGGCCGCTCCGCTGTGCCTCCGTTCCAGAGAAGGAAACCGCCCTCGATGGGCCGGACGGCCTCGGGGTGGTCGTCCATGGCCATGAAGTTTCTGGCGTTGAAGGAAAAAACGGCTTCCAGCGGCTCCCTGGACCGGTTGGTGAAGCGGTATTCCAGCCCGGCCACGGGCAGGCTGGCATTGTCGGCGTCGCCGGGTTCAAAGGGACTCCACCCGGTCAATTTGACCTCCAGCGGAACGGCCGGATCGGAGAGACTCACCGTGCCGAAGGGAAAGCGGGCCTCAAAGGCGGCCTCGGCAAAGCGCGGCAAACCGTAAGTGGTGCCTCCCTCCCCGCCGCCGGAGCCGGGCGCTCCGAAAATTTTGCGCGCGGGCACCGGGCCTTCCACCACGCGGGCCAGGTTCCGCGCGCCTTTGAGGGCGACGGCGGCAAACACGCATGGCTCGTGAAAAAGTTCCGGATGGTTCCGCAGCGAAACATGGGACAACGCGCCCGTGCCTTCCAGGCAGATCATGCCCGCGCCGATCCCGCCCATCGGAAAGGCCACCTGGTTCAAAGTCTCGTCGCGATACGGGCCGCGAAAGCGCCGCCCGCCGCGCGCCGGCGCCGGCGGGGCCTTCTGCGCGGCGACGCCCTGGCCGGCGCCACCGCCCAACGCTCCCAAGGCCCCCGCGCCAACGGCGGAGATTTTGAGGAATTTCCGCCGGGGTATCCGGCCCTCGTCATTCATCTCATCGGCGGTTTTCAATGCAGCTCCAATTCGTCGCGGGTGGGGAAGGGCGGGAACTTCTTGTGCGGCTCCTTCTGGTACCAGAAGGCGACCGAGGCCACGTCATCCCGCAATTTCAGGTAGCGCCCGCCGCTTTGCCAGCCCAGTCCCTGGATGGTCACTTTGAGGTCGTGATGGAATCGGACCGGGTCGGGTATGTGCCAGCGATAAAGGCTGAAGCGCGTTTGCGATTCATAGACGCCGTCCGGCCGGATGACTTGCGGCACGCCGGTGTAGGGGGTGGTGAATTCCGTGTAGGCCACTTTGCCATCAGGCGTCGTATGCTCGAAATCATAAGAGCCGCAGAAGTAATCCTCCGTGCCGGTGCCGCAGATGGTCGGAAACTCCTGGTCCCCATCCAGAAAGAACTTCACCTCGCCCTCGCCCCACCAGCCGGTGTTATGAACGCCCCAGGCCAGATACGTCCCCACGTACTGTCCCTCGCCTTCCACTCCGTCCAATAGGGTGTAGGTGCCGGCCTCTTTCATCGGATTCTCCCGCCGAAACTGGGCGTGGAAATAGCCCGCGTTGGCCGGCACCTCGCCCAGCGCGTAATTGATCTGGTAATAGAGGACCATGCGCTCATCATCGAGGTTTTCCAGCGTGATCTTGCACTTCTTGCCGAACGGCATCTGCCAGTAGGAATTGAATCCGCACCGCGGGTTGACGCAGATCGGCGCGGAGTTGATCAGCGGGCATTGGTCCCACTTGGCCCAGCCGCTGGCGAAGAAATCCGCCATCGGCGTCTCCACCGACGGGTCCTGCTCGTCGTCCCAATAAATCCGCAGCACGGAGAGCCGCCAATTGCCGGTGGGCGTAAACCAGATGCTGCGGATGCAACCCGGCCCGGTGATTTCGGCCAGCGTGGTGGTGCTGTTCGCCTTGACGACGATGGAGGGGGAAACTTTCCACCCCTGGCCCAACTCGCGCGAGGCCCGCGCGCCGGTGCCATTGGTGGCCATCCCCGCCTTGCCTTTTTCCCCGGTGAAATTCTCCGGGCTGATCGAGCGGGTCTCGACGTTCTCCAGGCGGTAAATATTCTGCAGGTTCACGCCCAAAACCGCGCCCCCCGCCTCCTGCGCCCGCAGGGCGCACGGGTGGGCCAAAACGGCCGCGGCGACAAAAAAGGACCGAAGCATTGATCTTTTCATAAAAGCAGAGTGCGATTCATTTGAACGGGGATTGTTGCGACAGGCAAATCCGCTTGTCAAAGCGCATTTTTCCGATTCTTCCAAAACCAGCAAAAAAAACGCTTTCCAAACCCGGCCCGTTCGCCGATGATGCCCGCGATCTCGGTCGCATGACAGAGTTTGACGCAACTATTTCCGGCACCGCCCGCATCCTGCGCCGCCAACGCGACAGCCGCCGCCATTCCCTGGAACAATTCGAGGGCGACGGCGGCCCGCGCTTCATCAAGCTGGAAGGGGAGGAAACCGTCATCGGCCGCGCCCCGGACGCCCAGGTCCGCCTGACCTCCAAACGCGCCTCCCGCCAGCACGCCTTCTTGCGCGTCCGCGGCACCGATTGCCTGATCTTCGACAATGACAGCCACAACGGGGTCTTCCTCAACGGCGTCAAAGTTCACTCGGCCGTCCTGCGCGACGGGGACGTGATTCAGGTGGCCGACAGCGTCTTTGTTTACAGCGAGGCCTGATATGCCAGCCTTTGTCAAATTCTGGGGGACGCGCGGCTCCATTCCAACTCCCGCCAGTTGGACGCGCGTCTATGGCGGCAACACCTCCTGCGTCGAGGTCCGCTTCGACGACACGATCTTTGTCTGCGACGCCGGCTCGGGCATACGCGAGCTGGGCAAGGACCTCATTGCCCGCCAACCGGCACCCGAACGCCTCCACCTGTTGATCACACACGCCCATTGGGACCACATCCAGGGCTTTCCCTTTTTTGCCCCGCTTTACCAGCCGGCCATCAAAATTCATGTCTATGGGCGCCGCGCCGAGGACGACAACCCTTTCCGCCTCCTCTCCGGGCAAATGACTTCGACCTATTTCCCCGTTTCCTTCCACGACGTTGGCGCCAGCATCATCGCCGATCATCTGGACAATGGGAACAAAGTGATTGACGGCGTTTTGGTCCGCACCTTCGCCCTCAATCATTCCGGCGGCTGCATCGGCTACTCCTTCTCCAAAGATGGCCGCAAGATCGTTTACGCCACCGACAACGAATTGGAGATCCAAAACGGCGACCTTTTCCCCGACCTCAACGACACCAGCCCGTTGCGCCAGGCGCCGGAGGAACTGGTCGCCGAGGCGCGCGAGGCGGACCTGTTGATTGCCGACGCGCAATATGACGAGCAAGGGTATTCGACCCGGAAAAAATGGGGGCATTCCTGCTGCTTTTCCGCCACCGACCTCGCCCTGCGGGCCAAGGTGAAAAATCTGGCCCTTTTTCATCACGACCCCGAAGACACCGACCGGGCCATAGACCAGAAAGTGCTGGCCTGCCGTCGTCGCGCCGCCCGCCTTGGCGGCCGCCTGGTCATCTGCGCCGCCCGCGAAGGCGTCGAAATGAAATTCTAAATGAACCCAGGCCGCCGCCTGATAGACAGGCCCGGAATGCCCGCCGAGCATGACGCCCGCCATGACGGGTACGCCAACAACCTGGCTCACCTGAGCCATCTTATTGGCAGCGCGGCAAAAGCGCGTCAGGCCGAAAATCGTTCAGGAGGAAATTTTCCTGACGCCAGACTTGCCGCGGCGGCGCCTCACGGATAGAGACAATGGGCAATGGACCTGGACGCCCCCTGTCTGCTTCCCGCCTATCAAAAACAAGCCCGTCTCAGGAGAATCTCGTATTGTGCAAAAGACCTGAGTTTTGCGGGCCGGCGGGCGGTTCGAGAATTCATCCCAGGAGATTTGGCCGCGGCTACGAGGATGTCTGGCGAAACCAACGCCGGCGGAGCACCAGAACCAGACTCCCAATCCCGGTCAAAATAACCGGGCTTGGCTCGGGCACCGCCTGGGTGGAGAACGCGATGTCGTCAAGGCCAAGCCAGCTCGCGCCTGTTCCGCTGAAGTCAGCAGTGAACTCCAGTGGCCCGGTTTGTCCGTCGTAGGACGATATGTTTACGCCGTATAAAGTGTAATTGGCCCCGCTTCCCAGCGCCACGGGAGACAAGTTGTTGCCGTCAAATGACACAGAAAACTCCGTGAATGGCGTCGTCCACGCCTTGAATTGCAGGGATTGAGATCCCAGCGGCACAAAGCCAGTCTGCGCAATAGAGGCATTCACAAGTGTCCCATTGCCCAAGGGATTTCCCCCTTGTTGAAGCAGGACACTATAGTTTCCGTCGATAATGCCAGGGATCGCGCCAGGAAGGTTACCTGCAGTAGGATAATTTGGGCCAAAGATATCGATGCTGGCCTGGCCAAGACTATAATCGTTTTGCACTACTTCCGCCTGCTGAACGGCGCCGAGATAGGCGGTCCAGCCTGGAATGGCAGACGATACGGAAACCCAAGTGGGTGGAGGTCCCGGCGGAACGGGGGAGAGGGTGGCCGATTCAAAGTCAAGATTCTGGAAATTTCCCTGGCCATGCGCTAGATAAGCGCAGATTCCAAACGTGATGCCGATAGTTAATTTATTTGTTCTCATATAATCGTTAGTTCGGTGACAGGCCTATTTTATGACGAATGGATCCCCGACAACTTGATCGCAGGATGGCGATCTTCAATTTCATGGCCGTTTGGGCGCGAAGCGGCGGTACACCGCAAATAGGAGTACTCCAACTCCTGTCAGAGTGATGGGACTCGGTTCAGGAATCACCTGGGTGGAAAAGGCGATGTCGTCGAGCACAAGATACGGAAAATGCTCGTTGAAGTCTGATGTAAATTCCAATTCGCCAGTCTGGCCAGCCCATGCCGAAATATTCGCGCCGTATAGAGTATAAGTCATTCCATCCACACCCTGACCCGATGACAGTGCGACAGGGTCGAGCGCATTACCCGCGAATGAAACGGAAAACGGACCGATGGCCACGGCCTCGAATTGCAGTGATTCAGCACTTGATGGCACGGTGCCATTCTGCCCGATGGAAGCATTCTCGCCTAAACCTTGGCTGTTGGGCACCGCTCCTGATTGCAGGACAACGCTGTAATTGCCGTCGATTATACCGATGCCGGGAAGAGCAGGGTCAAAACTGTTCCAAGTCGGCCCCATAAGGGAAATGGTGGCCGTCCCCAATGTCGGAGAGTTATACCCCACTTGCGTCAGTTGACCGGCGCCCAAATAGGCCGTCCAACCCGGCAGCGCTGATCCAATGGGAACAAAAGTCCCGTAAGGCTCCGGCCCGGATGGAGGCACGTTAGCTGATTCGAAATCAAAATTTTGGAACGTGCCTTGGGCTGTTACGGCGAGTTGTGTTGCGCAGTATAGGGCGTATACTGCAACGGTTATAAGTTTTGTGGATTTCATATTAAAAGTTACTTGGTGACAAATGGGTCTCCAACGACCTGTAGCTCCGGCGAGCCATAATCGTAAAACGAGTTCCATGCACAGCACGCGAAGGCTTTGCCCTGTGCCCAAAGCCCGAAGTAAAGATACGGATTATTATCAGCCCCACCCGGCTCTTCGACGTGACAGACTGCTCCGACTGGCGTACTTGAGTAACCCGATCCCCCAAACGCGTTGCTGGCGTACCATCCAAGAAAATTTCCCTGCGGATATTGCGGAACCCGTTGGCCGTTGAACGATTCGTCCGTCTGAATCAGATACCAGTCGCTGGCTCCTGAGAAGATGATTTGGCCATTCGTAGGATAGCCTGCGGTGAAGTATTGGTTATGCGTTCCGTAGGAAAAGTAGCCCGCAACATTTGTCCCATTGGTGATGATTGTATTGTACGAATAAAAAACGCACGCAGATGGGTCAGCGGCTAAAACACCTTGTTTCGCCTCATAGCCGAGAGCTCCAACGGGTGGGCCAGCGTTAGTGTATCCATATACCGAATCATCGAAATACCAATTAGTGTTCCCATAGCCGCCCTTCGACGCGCTGATAAAGAGTGTTCCCGGGGGATTGTTGGTGGCCATGCCCGCCAGCTTGTTTATGTAAGCGATGCAATCGTTCGTCCCCCCCGTGCCGTTCATATTGATGCTGGTTACGAACGGCATCCATGACGGAAAGTAGTTACTGGTTTGAAAAGACTTGTTAAAGCCGGCATCCATGTCGTATTGTACGCTCACTTCGGGCCCCCCGTTCAGTAGCCGTGAGGGCAGGTCTTGAAACAGAATGACGTATTGCGGTCGCTTTGTCGGATTGGTCAAAAGCCAGTTCACGATCGGCGCGGAAAACGTGTTGGTGTAATCGCTCAACTGAATTATCTCGTTCGTGGCGCAACTGATCCCAAGAACATTGGCGTTGCTGACCATCGGGCGATGGGCCAGGTAATACGCGCACACGTTTGAACTGAAGGAGGTGTTGGTTGCATTGTATATCAGCAGCAAGTCCTTTGAAACGTCAATCATCGGATACTGCAGCAGCGGCGAGAACAGGGAGGCCATCGTGTGGTTCCCGCCGGCGGCAATCCGTTTTACAACGATGGCGGGATAAAAATTGGTCTGGAAGGAGGGTGGCGAGCCGCTGGTCGTGAAGACGCTGGTCGGCAGTTCGCCAAAGACGTTTGTCTGGCCGTTGGTGTTGTCTCCCCATGCAACCACGTTGCCGGTGTTCAGCAGGGCCACGCTGTGCGCGCCGCCCGCGGCCACGGCCATGACGTTGCTCAAGCCCAAAGGCACGTTGGTTTGGCCGGAGGCATTGTTCCCCCAGGCCACGACTATTCCGTTGGATTTCAACGCCAAACTGTGTTCGTCGCCCGCCGCCACCGCCACAACATTGCTCAAGCCCGCGGGCACGTTGGTCTGGCCCGAACCGTTGTAGCCCCAGGCCACAACGATTCCGTTGCTTTGCAAGGCCAGACTGTGTTCGGCGCCGGCTGCAATGGCCACCACGTTGGACAGGCCCGCCGGCACGTTCGTCTGGCCAAACAGATCCGGTCCCCACGCCATAACCGTGCCGTTGGTGAGCAATGCGAGGTTGTAGGCCCAGCCGGCCCCCACCGCCTTTGCCGCGGGCAGATTGGTCGGAACATAATTGGCAGCCGAGTTGGTTAATCCCCAGGTCACGACGCCCCCGTTGGTTGTCAATCCAATGACATGACCGACGCCCGCCGCCACGGCCACCAGGTTTGAGGAGGTTGGCGGCAGGGTGGCGACCGAAGGGTTGGTCACAGAGTAGTAGTTGCTTCCATCCCAGTATTGGCCCCATTGCGCCACCGTCCCGCTATCGGTCACCGCGACGGATTGATACTCCCCCGCCGCGATGGCAATCGCATTGGTCAGAGTTGCCGGCCGGTTGCATTCACCGGAATTATCTGACCCCCAAGTTTCCACCATGCCAGGAAGCGCCAAAATGAAATTCCAGGAAACGTTGGTGCTGCCCGCCGCGTTGGTAATGCCCACGGTGTAAGTGCCTTCGTTGGTGGGAGTCAGGGCGGGAATCGTGTAACTGGCCGACGAAGCGCCGGCAATGTTCGTGCCATTGAACTGCCAACCGTAGCTCAACGGATACGCTGGAATACCCGCAGGAGTCGCCACAACGCTCAGGGTCGGCGCGTAATTTATCCAGGTAATTTCGGCGTTCGTAGGCGCCGTGGCAGTAACGATGGGCGCAACCACAAGCGTAAAAGTCGCCACCGAACTGGTGATCGAGCCGAAATCCGTGGAGACGACCACGTCGTAGTTGCCATTGTTGGTGGCTCCCACGTTGGTCAGCGTCAGCGTCATATTGGTCGCGCCGGTAATGTTCGTGCCATTAAACTGCCACTGATATTGCACGCCCGCAACCCCTTGTCCGGCAGCCGAGAAGGTCGCGTTGCTGTGCGCCAGGGCATATTGGCTGGTCGGTTGCGTAAAAATGACCGGGTCCATGATGCCCGATTCAATGGCCAGATTGTGATCAAAACCGGCTGAAATCGCCTTCACCCCGGCCATTCCCTCCGGGATATTGGTCAAGGTCTCGTATCCCCAAGCCACCACCGTTCCGTCACCCAGCAGAGCCAGACATTGACCACCGCCCGCCGCGATGGCCACGACATTGGATAATCCAGCCGGAACATTGGTCTCACCGTCGTTACCGTAGCCCCAAGCCACGACTGTTCCGTTTGACCTCAAGGCCAGGCTGTACTCGTCTCCCGTTGCGATGGCGACCACGTTGGATAATCCGGCGGGCACGTTGGTCTCGCCAAAAAGATCATTGCCCCACGCGACAACCGTGCCATTGGTCAGCAACGCCAGATTGAATTGCGCGCCGCAACCAATGGCTTTGACGCCGCTAAGATTGGTCTGATGCGTGCCCCAGCCGCCGATTGCCCCCCAAGCCACAACCGTTCCATTCGACGTTAACGCCAGGCCCTGCGCAAGTCCGGCCGCGACCGCCACCACGTTGGAGGTGGGTGGCAGGGTCGCCAAGTTGGTATTGGTCACGGAGCAGTAGCCGCTGTCCGCGTTGGTTCCGTACCATCCCCAGTTGGTGACCGCGCCGTTGGCCAGCAGCGCGACTCCTTGAAGTTGACCGGCCGCAATGCTGACGACATTGCTCAATCCCGCCGGAATGTTGGTTTCTCCGTACGTATTGTCTCCCCAGCCAATGACCGTCCCGTTATTCCGCAAGGCCAGACTAAAATAGCCGCCAGCGGCGACCGCGATGGCGTTACTCAACCCGTAAGGCACGTTGATTTGGCCGTAATCGTTGTTGCCGTCAAACGCCACCGTAAACGTTTCGGCGGGCAGTTCCAGTGCGTAAAAAGCCTGCCCGCCTGGTTGGTTGCTAAACGTATAAGCGTTGCACGTCAATCCCTGGCCAATCCAAAGCCACTGGTTGGAAGCCAAGCTGTTGTTCAGACTGGATGTGGCGAAAATATCGTAAAACACGCCGTTGGTTCCCCCATTGATGGCGAAACTGACGGTGGTGGTTCCGTTGGTTTGAAGCGTGGCGAAGAGGTTGGTGATATAGAACGGCCCGCCTGGAGAGCCGTTCGTGTCGTGATCCGGGTCATAGACGTTGCCGGGGCTGTGGATGGTGCCCATTTGAAAGCCCCCAAGCCCTCCGCCCCAGCCGGCTTGCTCCTCGGAGGAAATCGGCCCCAAGGCCGCCTGGGCAGCGGTCATGCCGTAATACAAAGTGACGTTCATGTCCGTCCAGCCAACTGCCGAAAGAGCAAAACTCCTCGAAATCCGCCCCAGCGGCGTTCGTGCCGGAAAGGGCGCTGCCCAAAACCAGTTGGCCCACCGACGGCGGAATGGAGACCAGCCCCGCCCCTTGCGCGGCCAGCGCGCCATCGAGGAACAGTGCCGTTCCTTGCGGGCCGACATCCAAAACAATGTTGTGCGACGTGCCCGCCTGCCAGGCAATCGGCGCTTGCAAAACCTCTTGCGCGCCCGCGCCCGTTTGGGTGAACAGTTCCAGCGTGGTGCCGTCCGCGCTGACTTGGAGCGACCACGCACACGCCGCCTGGCCGCCGCTTACGGCGTCGAGTTCCAGCAGGGTGGCGGCGGCACCTGTGCCCGTGCCGCTGGTCCAATATGGTTTCACCCACCATCGTAACGCCCCGCCTGTGTCCGAGGAAATGTTGGTCTGTCCATTCGAATCGAGCGCAGGAACGATAAACGGGGCGACCGATTCCCCCGCCCGCTGGAGCGCGTAGCCGGACCAGCTTTCCTCCAGCGTGCCCAAGCCGGAAATCACGAGTTCGGCATTGGTCTGGCCCGCGAAGTAATCCTCATCGAAACTTTCGTGATACAGGGGGGCCTGTTCCGGCACCGGCGGCAAAGGCGGGCGCGGCATGGCCCAAACACCGTGCGCCCAAAATAAACCCGCTAAAATCAGTACGGAATTTAAACTTTCAAAAAGACTCCGAGGAAGGCTTCTGGTTGCTGTCGTTTTCATTGTTGTTTGGGACGTGCATATTCGCGCGCAGCGAGTCAGTTCACTGACACTACGCCTCGATTCGGGACATGCAAGAAAAAAATAAACCCATGTTGGGTGTGTTCGCGGCTGGACCTTCCTGTTTTGCTAAAAAGTTGTGCCGCGCCCACGATCACAATTGCAAATCCTTGGCGACGCGATCCGCAACCAGCGCGTCAAGGCCGGCCTGAGCCAGGAGAAATTGGCGGAGAAGGCCGACCTCCATCCTGTTTATATCGGCAAAATCGAGCGGGGCGAACAGTGGATTAGTTTGCATGCCCTGCTGCGCGTCGCGAAGGCCATGGGCGTAAGGCTGCGCGACCTGGTCGGCGAGCTTTGAGTCAACACGCCTCCCGTTTTTCATTGCCATCGGGCCTCGGGCCGGAAGACCGGCGGCTAGGCTTCATCGCTGTTTGGATTTGGCCGGGTCTTGAACCAGCGCCAGCATCTGCCGGTCCAGCTTGTGCCCGTGCCACTGCTCATAAGCCACGTCGGCCCGGTGGCTGTCAATAATTCCCATGGAACCGGTGAAATTCCACATGGCCCATCCCCATCCCGCCGCCGTCCACAAGTCCACGCAGTCCCGCATCCAGGCCAGGACCACCGGGTGCGGCGTGCGATTGAACGCGCCGAATTCCCCCACCATCACGCCCAGGCCCCGGGCTTGCAGGTCCTGCCAGGGCTGGATTTTGCGGGTTCGCAGAGCCTCCTTGTTCCACAGAACGCCATCCTCTTCGACGGGCCAGGTGGGCGCCGGCCACTGGTCCGAGCCGTTGATCCAGCGGGCGCGGTAGTGCGAAAGGCGCATGGGCGTGTAACCGCGCGTGGCGGCCGCCACTCCCAGCCCGGCCAATTCCTCCGGCGCGGTGTTGCCCCAGTCGCGTCCGTCGCAGATGATCAACCGCCCCGCGTCCCGCCGTCGAATCGCCTCGCAAACACTGCCGGCCACGCGCCGGTAGGTTTGCGGTTCGAGCTTGGGGGGTTCGTTGAACAGATTGAAGCTCAGGCGGCGGTTGGGGATGCCCTGGTAACGGTGCGCGAAATGCTCCCAGTGCAACCCGCAAACGCGCAAAGCCTCCGCATCCGACCATAAAGATTTTTCCTCCGGCGGGCGGGCCACCGTGTAACCGGGGGCGCGGTGGAAATTCAGGCAGACATGGATGCCATGGCGCGCGCCGAACTCCACCGCCTGGTCAATCTCCTTGAGGGTCGCTTCGCGGAATCTGGTCCAATCGCCCTTCTCGGTCCACGCGCGGTAATCCATCGGCAGGCGGACAAAATTGAAGCCCAGTTCGGCCAGCCACGCGAAATCCCGCTCCGCGAACGGCTCATTGTCGCCGTCGAACTTGTTCAGGAGATTGAACCCGCGCCAAGGCGGCAGTTTGGAAGCCGAGGCCTCCGGCAAAGCCGGCGCCGGCGCGCCCGCCCCCGCGGAAGCCGCCAAGGCCGCGCCCGCGGCCGCCAAGCGTTTGAGGAACTCTCTTCTGGAAGTGTTCATGGAGCAATATAACTCCCGCCCGCGCCGTCATGGCAATGCCCGCGTGGAAAAACAAAAAATGACACTTTTTTGGCCTTTTTTCAGGGTCGGTTTGCGTATCTCCATGAAAATGTGGGACTTGCATCGAAAAACAGCCCCTAAAAAAATCATACCTAAAACACTACCGTAGGTTTTTTGTCCGCCCCGGACTGTGGTAAGGTCAGGGCCAGGATGAACTGTGTCATCACAGAATCGAAGGGGCAACAAGGGACAGGCAGCGACCAAGAAAGGACGCGGCGGAGCGTTCCGCCGCGATGGAGTCACATCACGGTTCATCAAAGCCAATCAAACCTAATCAAACTCAATCAAACCGAATCACCATGACAAACTCAAAGACAGACCACGGAACCAAAACAACAACAACAACGCTCCATCCCGGGGCCAGGCGAACCCCATCTGCCTCGCGCCACCAAACCGCCGCACCCGCCGCAATGCTGGAGGCTTGCGAGCGCCTGGGAGAAAAACTGGACAACCTCGCCGCCCTTGCCCAGGGGCTGGCTGAAGCGTGGCAGCAAAACCGGGCCCCGTCCGGCGCCAGCCCCGCCGCGGGCGACGCGGCGGCCGGCGCGGTTGCGCGCGGGCGCGAGGCTTCGAGCGCGCCCGGCGGCGGGGAACCGCCCGGTGAAAGGCGGCCCGGCGGCGGCCATGAAACCGGCGATAGTCAAGAAGAAAAGAGCCCGGCCCCGCCCGGCCCCGCGGCCGGCGCGGGCGGGGCCAACGGGGCGCCGGAGGCCAGCCGTTTAGTTGACATGTTCGCGCGCGCCCAGGGCGGCTGGCCGGCGCAGGCGGCGGATTTGCGCCAGGGGGTGGAGGCCATCATGGAGTTCCTGGAAAACCAGGCCGCGGCCGCCGCGCCGGGGCTGGACCTCTCCGGCATTCTGGCCCGTTTGCAAAACCTCGAAGAGCAGCAGAAGAACCTGCAAAGCCAGTTGAGCGTCAACCGCTGGGGGCCGTGAGCGGCCTGGCCGCCTGCTCAACAGACGGCGCGCACCGGCGCGGCGGCGGCGGCCATCTTCCTCATCTTCGCCACGGCGGCTTTGAGGTTCGGGTGGGCGAAGAGGCCGGTGCCGCTGATGAACGTGTCCGCGCCCGCCGCGGCGCAACTGGCCGCCGTGTCGAAGTGGATGCCGCCATCCACCGCGATGCGGTAGCGGAGGCGGCGTTTGTCCCGCCAGGCGGCGGCTTGCTGGATTTTAGTCAAGCATTCAGTGATGAATTCCTGCCCGCCGAATCCCGGGTTGACGGTCATGATCAGCAGGGAATCCACCCGCTCCAGGTGCGGTTCCAGGCTGGACATGGAGGTCGGCGGGTTGATGGCCAGGCCGACCTGCCGGCCCAGGGAGCGGATTTTCCAGATCAGCGGCACGACCTGCGCGCCCAGTTCGACGTGAACGGTCAGCCGGTCGGCGCCGGCGCCGGCGAAAGGTTCGAGCAGGATTTCCGGCCGGGCGCACATGAGATGAACGTCAAAGGTCATCCGGCTCAAGGGGCGCAAGGCCTTGACCACGACGGGGCCGAAGGAAATATTGGGCACGAAGTGGCCGTCCATGATGTCCAGGTGCAGCCATTCGGCGCCGGAGCGGGCGACGCGCCGGGCCTCGTCGCCCAGGCGCGCGAAATTGGCGGCCAGCAGGGACGGGGCGATCAGGATTTGCCCGTGGCCTGTCACACCGGGGCGGGTGCGGGCGAGCCGAAGCCGGGCAGCTTGGGCGGCAGCGGTTTGGGCACCTCGGGCAGCGGCGTGGCCGCCAGGGCGCCGGTGGGAGGCTCGGTTTTCGGCTCCGCGGGCGGCGGGGTGAACTTGCCGGTCTTGACGATCTCCTCGACTTGCGTGCCGTCCAGTGATTCGAATTCCAGCAGCGCGTTGGCGATGATTTCCAGCTTGTCCCGATGCGCGTCAATCAGCGTTTTGGCGCGGCTGTAGGCCTCGTTAATGATGCGCTTGACCTCGGCGTCAATTTCCTGCGCGGTGAACTCGCTGTAATCCTTGTGTTGCATCATGTCGCGTCCCAGGAAAATGTGGTCATGGTCGTCCCCGTATTGCACCATGCCCAGCTTCTCGCTCATGCCCCACTGGCAAACCATGGCGTGGGCCAGGGAAGTGGCCTGTTGAATGTCTCCCGCCGCCCCGCTGGAAACGTCGTCGGTCAGAATCTCCTCGCCGATCCGGCCGGCCATGGTGACGACGATGAAATCCAGCATTTCCTTGCGGCGATGGCTCAGCGCGTCTTTTTCCGGCAGCGACATGGTGGAGCCGAGGGACTGGCCGCGGGGGATGATGGTCACTTTATGGAGGGGATCGGTGTGTTCAAGCAACACGCTGACCAGCGCGTGGCCCGCTTCGTGCCAGGCGATGAATTTCTTGTCTTCCTCGGACATGGCCATGCTGCGGCGCTCGCGGCCCATGCGGACCTTGATGCGCGCCTCCTCCAACTCGCTCATGCCGATGGATTTTTTGCTCAGGCGCGCCGCCAGCAAGGCCGCCTCGTTGAGCAAGTTGGCCAGATCGGCGCCCGAATAGCCGGGCGTGCCCCGCGCCGTGACGGCCAGGTTGACCGAGGGGTCCAGCTTCACGTTGCGGGCGTGGACTTTGAGGATGGCTTCCCGTCCGCGCACGTCAGGCAGGCTCACCGTGATCTGGCGGTCGAACCGTCCGGGCCGCAGCAGGGCCGGGTCCAGCACGTCGGGCCGGTTGGTGGCGGCGATGATGATGATGCCGTCCTGGGTGTCGAAGCCGTCCATTTCCACCAGCAAGGCGTTCAAGGTTTGCTCCCGTTCATCGTTGCCGCCGCCCCAGCCGTGGCCGCGGCTGCGTCCGACGGCGTCAATTTCGTCAATGAAGATCAAGCAGGGCACGTTCTTGCGCGCCTGCTCGAACATGTCGCGCACGCGGCTGGCGCCCACGCCCACGAACATCTCCACAAAGTCCGAGCCACTGATGCTGAAGAAGGAGGCGTCGGCCTCCCCGGCGATGGCTTTGGCCAGGAGCGTCTTGCCGGTGCCGGGAGCGCCGACCATGAGGATGCCCTTGGGGATGCGGCCGCCCAGCTTCTGGAATTTCTTGGGGTCCTTGAGGAACTCGACCAACTCGGAGACTTCCTCCTTGGCCTCCTCGACGCCGGCGACGTCTTTGAAGGTGATCTTGTTCTTTTCCTTGTTGAGCATGCGGGCGCGGCTCTTGCCGAAGCTCATGGCGCCCTTGCCCGCCATTTTGATCTGGCGGAAAATGAAAAAATAGACGAAGCCCACGATGAGCATAAAGGGCAGGAGCGTGTTCAAAAACAGGCCCAACATCACGTTGCTATTGGTGCCCGTCTTGAATGCCCCCGAATCGAGCAGCAGATCGGTCTTCTTATCCGTCAGCGAAGTTTCCAGCTTGAAGGGCACCTCGACCTTCTTGCCGTCATGATCGAGCCTCATTCTGCCCTCTTTGTCCGTGTCGTAGTATTTGCCGGTGATCTTGACCAGCTTGCCATCGGCGGATTGCGCGCCATAGAGAATCGTGCCGCTGCCCTGCACGATGAGGTTGTTGGTCAGCTTGCCCATCAAGTCGGTGAAGTAGGACAGCTCCATCACGGTCTTTTCGTCGCCGTTGCGGAACAGGGCCAGGGCCGCGACCAGCGTGATGATGCCAACCCACAGGAGGATGCCGCGCGGGGGCAGCCGCAGTTCCCCGTTGCGTTTGTCGTTTTTGTTCGGGTCCGATGTCTTATTTTGATCAGCCATTTGTTGACAAATTTCACCCTACTCTAGCATGAACCCGCCCATCCCGCAAGAACCTTCCGGCCTGGATAATCTTATTCCTCCAGATTCAAGGGCGCGTGAAAAGAGCACAAAGTTCTTGCGCGGGCGCGTGTTCGGATGTTTAGTGAGTCGGTTGGTTCACTTTGTGGCGCACTATGCAGACCAGAACTGAAATCAGTTTTAATTCAAAGGTCGAGGGCGACCTGGTCCACACCCGGCTGGACGCGGCCGTCAATTGGTGCCGCAAAAATTCGCTCTGGCCCATGCCCATGGGCCTGGCTTGCTGCGCCATCGAATTGATGGCCGCCGGCGCCAGCCGCTTTGACATCGCCCGCTTCGGGGCGGAGGTGATGCGCTTTTCCCCCAGGCAATCGGACGTCATGATCGTGGCCGGCACGGTCACTTACAAGATGGCCGCCGCCGTGCGCCGCATTTACGAACAAATGACCGAACCGAAATGGGTCATCGCCATGGGCGCCTGCGCCTCGACGGGCGGCATGTACCGCAGTTACGCGGTGCTCCAGGGGGTGGACCACATTGTGCCGGTGGATGTCTATGTCTCCGGCTGTCCGCCGCGCCCGGAGGCCTTGCTGGAGGCCTTGATCAAGCTGCAAGGCAAGGTGAGCCGGGAGCCGGCTCTGGCCTTGCAAAAGCGGGTCGCCTGAGCGCCCGCCGGATGAATTGGATTGGCATGTCGGCACGCGAACTTGCGCAACAACTGAAAACACGATTTGGAGACTTGATCTCCGAACCGGCGGAGTTTCGCGGCGAAATCACCGTGCGTTTGTCCGATCCGGCCTGCATCGCCGAGATTTGCCGGTTCGCCAAAAAGGACCTCGGCTTTGATTGCCTGGTTGACCTCAGCAGCCTGGACCATTACGGGAGCGACCCGCGCTGGACGGTGGTGTATCATCTCTACGGTTACGGGCACCATTGCTATTTGCGCATCAAGACGGACGTGGGCGAGGAGGAATCGGAATTGCCCACCGTGACCACCGTGTGGCGCGCGGCCGACTGGCACGAGCGGGAAGTGTACGACATGATGGGAATCCGCTTTCGCGGCCACCCGGATTTGCGGCGCATCTTGATGTGGGAGGGCTACCCGTATTTTCCCTTGCGCAAGGACTTTCCCCTGGCGGGCAAGCCGTCCACCGTGCCCGAAGTGGCCTTTACCAATGCGGCGCCCATGGACGGCGGGCCCTTTGTCACCCTGGCCGGCGGACGCGACAGCACGGCGCGCGAGCCGCGCGTGCGCGGGCCGGAAAGCGACAAGAAATAAATGGCCGGAACTCAAGAAATTCAATTTCCTGATCCCGTGGCCCGCGCGGCGGAGGCGGCGGAGGAATTGCCGGATCTTCACGGCGAGAAAATGGTGCTCAACATGGGGCCTTCCCATCCCGCCACCCACGGGGTGCTCCGCCTCGTGCTCGAATTGGACGGGGAAGTCATCACCAAGGCCACGCCGGACATCGGCTACCTTCATCGCGGCGATGAGAAGATCGCCGAGAACATGACCTACAACCAGTTCATTCCGTACACTGACCGGCTGGATTACCTGGCGCCGCTGGCCAACAACGTCGCCTACGCCCTGGCGGTGGAAAAGCTCCTGGGCATCGCCCCGGCCCTGCCGCCGCGCTGCCAGTACATCCGTGTGATCTGCTGCGAATTGGCGCGCCTTTCCTCCCACCTGCTGGGATTGGGCTCCTTCGCCATGGATGTCGGCGCGTTGACGGTTTTCCTCTTGACGTTCACCGAGCGGGAAAAAATCTACGATCTGATTGAGGCGCTGACGGGGGCGCGCTTCACCACCACCTACACGCGCATCGGCGGGCTGGCGCGGGACCTGCCCCCGGGCTGGGCCGCCCAATGCCGCCAGTTCCTGCAAGAGGTGGTCGTCAACATTGACGAGACGGAAAAGTTGCTCACCCGCAACCGGATTTTTGTGGACCGCACGCGCGACATCGGCGTGATTTCGCGCGAGGCGGCCATTGACTACGGCTTGAGCGGTCCCAATTTGCGCGGCAGCGGCGTGGAGTTCGATCTGCGCAAGGCGCATCCCTATTTGGTCTATGACCAGTTGGATTTCGACCTGGCGGCCGGCTCGGCGGGGGACTGTTACGACCGCTACCTGGTGCGCATCGAGGAGATGCGCCAGAGCGTGCGCCTTCTCCGGCAATGCCTGGACAAAATCCCCGGCGGGGCCGACAACCCATCCCAGGAGCCGATCAACGTCGCCGACGGCAAGATTGTCCTGCCTGCCAAAGAGAAGGTGCTGACCAGCATGGAGGAGTTGATCCATCAGTTCATCCTCGTGACGGAGGGCTGCAACGCGCCGCCGGGCGAGGTTTATTTCAGCGCGGAGAATCCCAAGGGCGAATTGGGCTTTTACATTCACAGCAAGGGCGGGGGCGTGCCGCACCGGTTGAAAATTCGCGCCCCCTCCTTTGTCAACCTGAGCATCCTCCCGCACTTGTTGCCGGGCCACCTGGTCAGCGACACGGTGGCGATATTCGGCTCGCTCGACTTTGTCATGGGGGAATGCGACCGGTGAAGAAAGAATTGTCAAGATGACTTTTTCAGTGCCACCTGAATTGGAAGCGGAATTGGACCAGGTGACCGCGCATTACCCGCAGAAGCGGAGCGCCTCGCTCATGTTCCTGCACGCCCTCCAGGAACGCTTCGGCTGCATCACCCCGGAGGCGATGGAGTGGACGGCGGCCAAGCTGGGATTGGAACCGATCAACATTTACGAACTGGTGACTTTTTACCCGATGTTCCGGCAGGAGAAGGCGGGGAAGTGCCAGATCAAAATCTGCCGCACGCTCAGTTGCGCCTTGGGCGGCAGCGCGGAGCTGCGGGCCTATTTTTGCCGCAAGCTGGGATTGAACGAGGCGGAGCAAGGCCCGCAAACCACCCCGGACGGCAAATACACGGTGGAATTTGTGGAATGCCTGGCCAGTTGCGGCGCCGCGCCGGTGGTCATGGTCAACGAGGAATTTTACGAAGGCGTTTCAACGCCAAAAGCGGACGAATTATTGGCAAAGTACAAATGAACCCTCAAGCACATGAAAACGACCCTGAAGGACTGGCCGAAAGTTTACCATCGGATCAAGCGAGTGCGCGGATTCGACGAACACGAAAAAATCCTCTACGCGCGAAGCCTGGCGGCCACGCCCGACGAGCGCTGGCAAATGAACGTGACCTTTCTCCGCTCGCTCGGCTTCTGGGGGCGCTCGGGACTGAAAAAATCGAGTTCCTCCTGATCGGCATGTCGGCCGCAATTATTCAAGGCGTGCCCGGCTCAACGATTGACGTTGATTTATGGATAAACCTGCCGGAACGGCAGTATATGCGCCCCATGAGGATCGCAGTGGCGCAAGGCGCAAAGATGCTCCGAAATACGGTGCTCGAATTGAGCGACGAAACATTGGTCAACTTCGTTTATGCGGTGACGGGCCTGGGTTCATTCGCCAACGAATACGGCAAGGCGGTCAGGCTGCCTTTTCACGGGTTGACCGTTGCCGTCTTGCCTCTGGAGCGCATACGAAAGAGCAAATTGGCCATTGGAAGGCCCAAGGACATGGTGCATGTGCAACAAATCGAGCGCACGCTCAAGCTCAAACGCGTCAAATGACTGTCATAAGAAATTGGCTGCCCGACATGGATTTGAACCATGACAAACAGATCCAGAGTCTGCTGTGCTACCGTTACACCATCGGGCAAAGGCGCGCCTTGAAATGTAGAGAGTTTTTCGTTTGAGTCAAGCCATGCCGCAAGAATACCGGCTCATTTTAAAAAACGTGGACCAACCGGGCTACTCGCCCGACCTGGCCTGCTATCTGCGCCACGGCGGCTACCAAGTCTTGCAAAAGGCCCTGGCCCTGCCGGCCAAAGAGCTGCCGGCGGGCAAAATACTCTCCCCACAGGAACAAATCCGCGAGGAGGTCAGAATCTCCGGCCTGCGCGGCCGCGGCGGGGCCGGCTTCTCGTGCGGATTGAAATGGTCGTTTGTGGATCGCAAGTGCGGCAAGCCCATTTACCTGATTTGCAACGCCGACGAATCGGAGCCGGGCACCTTCAAGGACCGGCAGATCATTTACAAGGACCCGCACCAGTTGCTGGAGGGCACCATCCTTTCCTGCTACGCCAACGACGTTCATCTGGCCTACATCTACATCCGCGGCGAAATGCCCGACGGGGCGCGGTTGTTGAACCGCGCCCTGGCCGAGGCCCGCTCGGCCAATTTGCTGGGCCAAAACATCCTGGGCCGCGGCTATGACCTGGAGATTTACGTCCATCGCGGCGCCGGCGCTTATATCTGCGGCGAGGAGACCGGTCTGATCGAGTCGTTGGAGGGCAAACGCGCCTATCCGCGCATCAAGCCGCCGTATTTCCCGGCCGTGCTGGGCCTTTACCAGTGCCCGACGATTGTCAACAACGTCGAGACGCTGGCGGCAGTCAAACATATCGTGGAAATGGGCGGTTCGGCCTACGCCAGGCTCGGCGCGCCCAACAACACCGGCACCCGCGTCGTCAGCCTCAGCGGCCAGGTTAAAAAGCCGGGCTGCTACGAGGTGGAAGTGGGCAAGGCGACCCTGGGGGAATTGATTTTTCACGAAAATTTCGGCGGCGGATTGCGCCCGGGGCGGCGCTTGCAGGCGGTCATTCCCGGCGGCTCCTCGGCCAAGGTGTTCAAGGCGGGCGAAAAGCTCAAAATGAAGCGCAAAGGACCCGACGGCCAGATCGCCGCCGTCGAGGTGGACATGCTGGATGTGCCCTACGATTTTGATTCACTGCAAGAGGCCGGCAGCATGTCCGGCTCCGGCGCCATCATTGTGCTGGACGACACGGCGGACATGGTGGCGGCCCTGGCGAACATCGCGGAATTTTACGCCCACGAGAGCTGCGGCCAATGCACGCCCTGCCGGGAGGGTTCGTTGTGGATGGCCAAGGCGCTGCGCCGCCTGGAACATGGTCACGGGCGCAAACAGGATGCCGATTACCTGTTGCACATCGCGCAAAACATCCAGGGCCGGACGATCTGCGCCTTTGGCGAGGCCTGCGCCTGGCCGGTCCTGAGCATTGTCGGCAAGTTCCGCGACGAATTCGAGGCCCGGGGCGCGGCGGACGAGGCTAAGAACAAAGGGGCGGGGCCGGCCCAAGGGATGAAAATTGCGGCGAGTCCGGGAGAGTGAAGTATGCCACCAGGAGAACTGAAATGAACGTGCTTAGTTTTCAACGCAAAGACGCAGAGACGCCAAGTCACAAAGAGTCTTCTTCTTTGCAGTGCAATCCAAAAACCAAGACCAACACGTTGGTCGCAACGAATAAAAGTTGTTGGAGGCCAGTTGGTTGCGAAGCCCCTTTTCCCCAGCGGAGTCTCGGGAAAAGCGTGTGCTGCAATACGTCCGAGTCATTCATTTCCGGGAAGATTTTTCACCACGGATTTCACGGATTTCACGGATGGGAAAGCACTTTTTTCTTATCCGTGTCATCCGTGAAATCCGTGGTTATATTTCACCATTGCGTCTTTGCGTCTCTGCGTCTTTGCGTTAAATATTAAAAATGTCAGCCGCGCCAACAACTGAATCGAAACCCGCCCCGCCGCCCGCGGAGACCATGAAGATCAAGGTGGACGGGCGGGAACTCAACGTGCCCAGGCTGATGTCCGATTGGCAGGGCAAATTGGTCCCCACCACCATGCTCCAGGCTTGCCACCTCGCCGGCGTGGAGGTCCCGCATTATTGCTATCATCCCAAGCTGCCCCTCGCCGGCAATTGCCGTATATGCCTGGTCGAGTTCGGCACGCCCGTCATCGGACCGGACCGCAAACCGGTGCTCAACCCGGATGGAACCCCCAAAATCGCCCGCTCCGTCCTCCCGTACGAGCCGGGCACCCCGCGCGGGGCCATCGCCTGCGCCACCCCCATTTCTCCCGGCATGGAAATTTATCCCGGCTCCCCCGCCACCAAACAAATGCGCCAGGCGGTGCTGGAATCGCTCCTGATCAATCATCCGCTGGATTGCCCTATATGCGACCAGGCGGGCGAGTGCAAGCTGCAGGAGTATTCGGTTGACTACGGCCTGTCCGCCAGCCGCTTCGTCGAGGAAAAAGTCCACAAACCCAAACAGGTGGACCTGGGGCCGCGCATCATGCTCGACGACGAGCGCTGCATCCTCTGCTCCCGCTGCATCCGCTTCTCGCGCGACATCGCGGGCGACGACGCCCTGGGCTTTGTCCAACGCGGCAGCCACAGCGCGCTGGCACGCTATCCGGGAAAGGCCTTCGACAACAATTACACCCTCAACACGGTGGACCTTTGCCCGGTCGGGGCGCTGACCTCGAAGGACTTCCGCTTTGAGATGCGGGTTTGGTTTCTCAAGGAGAGCAAGAGCCTCTGCACCAGGTGCGCCACCGGCTGCAACATCGTCATCGGCTCCCGCGAGGACAAGGTCTATCGCTACGAGCCCCGCCAGAATGACGCCGTCAACTCCTGCTGGATGTGCGATGCCGGGCGGCTGCATTACAAATGGATCAACCGCGACGACCGCTTGACCCGCCTGCAAGGCTCGAATTTGGCGGGCGCGGGCCGCAAGGCCACCTGGATGAGCGCCCTTTCCGCCATCGGCGAAATTCTCGGCAAAACGCGGCCGGGCGCCGCCGCCATCATCGCCTCCGCGCGCCAGACCAACGAAGAACTTTTTCTCCTGAAAAAGCTGGCTCTCAAACTCGAGGCGCTGACCGATTCAGTCCCGCGTATCGCCGAGGGCGACAAGCTGCTGCTCAATGCCGACCGCAACCCCAACGCCACCGGCTCCAGGCTCATCGGCCTTTCCGGCGCGCCCATGGGATCCAATCTGCCCAAGATCGCCGCCGGCATCGCCAATGAGTTGATCACGACACTGATCGTCTTTGGCGAAGACGTGACCAAGGTTGGCCTGGGCGGGAATCTGCTGGCCAAGCTGGACACGCTGATCGTCAGTGACATCCTGCCCAACAAAACAACGGCCCTGGCCCATTATCTTTTGCCCGGATGCGCGCACGCCGAGAAGCGCGGCAGCTTCGTCAACGCCAAGGGGCGCGTGCAGCGTTTCATGCAGAACATCCAGCCCAAAGGCGACTCGCGCCCGGAGTGGGATGTTCTGCGCGAGTTGGCTGGTGTCCTCGCGGGGTTCAACGGCTTTTCCACCATCGAGGGCGTGTTCAACGAAATGGCGGCCGAAGTGCCCGCCTTCCGCGGCCTGACCTGGGCGGCCCTGGGAGACTTGGGCGTAACTGTCCCGATATAAGTCAATGAAAAATTTGCTCTAATCCATGGACTTTTTCCATCATCTCTCCCCGACGCAGCAGTTTGTCATCGTCAGCGCGATCAAGATTGCCTGCGTCTTCGCGGTGGTGATGGCGGCGGTGGCATACTCGGTGCTGGCGGAGCGGAAGATCGCCGCCTTCATCCAGGACCGGCTGGGGCCCAACCGCGTCGGACCGTGGGGAATCTTGCAGCCGGTGGTTGATGGCGTCAAAGCATTCCTGAAAGAGGACTTTACGCCGGGCCACGTCCGCCGCGCCTATTTCTGGCTGGCGCCGATGATTTGCATGACGCCGGCGCTGATGGTGCTGGCGGTGATCCCCTTCGGCTCGCAGTTGGGCGCCGGCGGCACGAAAATGGTGATCGCGGACCTCAACGTGGGCATTCTCTACACCTTTGGCATCATTTCGCTGGGTGTCTATGGCATCGTGCTGGCGGGTTACGCCTCCAACTCCAAGTATCCCTTCCTGGGCGGCATCCGTTCCAGCGCGCAGATGATCTCCTACGAAATTGCCATGGGCATGTCCGTCGTCCCCGTTTTCCTGGTCGTGGGCGATCTGAACCTCAGCCAGGTCATCGAATACCAGGCCCGCCACGGCTGGCTCATCCTTTACGCCCCGGTCTCCTTCGTCATTTTTCTCATTTCCTCCTTTGCCGAGACCAACCGCCTGCCCTTCGACCTGCCGGAATCGGAGCAGGAACTGGTGGGCGGGTATAACACCGAATACAGTTCGATGAAATTCGCGCTTTTCTTCATGGGCGAATACGCCAACATGATCGCGGCCTCGGCCATGATGGTGACGCTCTTTTGGGGCGGTTGGACGCTCCCCTTTGCCGGGTTGAACCAACCGGCCACGACCATCGGCCTGGGCCTGGTCCACGTCGCCATTTTCATGGCCAAGGTGGCCTTCCTGATGGGCCTGTTTATTTGGGTGCGCTGGATGTGGCCGCGGTTCCGCTATGACCAGTTGATGGACCTGGGCTGGCGCCGGCTGGTGCCGCTGGCGCTGGCCAACATCGTGGCCACGGCCCTCTGGCTTTGGCTCGTGATTTGAGACGCTTGCTGGCATGATTGTCAAACGAACTAAATTGAGCTTTTGGGAGCGCCTTTACCTGCCGGCGGTGCTGGAGGGCTTCCGCGTCACGGCCCGTCACTTCTTCAAAAAGAAAGTGACCCTCCAGTACCCGGAACAGAAATGGTCCGTGCCCGAGGGCTATCGCGGCGCGCCCTACCTGGTCAAAGACCCCGACGGGCGCACCAAATGCGTCTCCTGCCAGCTTTGCGAGTTTATCTGCCCGCCCAAAGCCATCCGCATCACTCCGCCCGGCCCGGCCGGTTCGCCCGAGGCCGGCAAGGTGGAGAAGGCGCCCGCGGAATTCAAGATTGACATGCTGCGCTGCATTTACTGCGGTTTTTGCCAGGAGGTCTGCCCGGAGGAGGCCATTTTCCTGATGAAAGACTACGCCCTGACCGGGTTGGGCCGGGAGGAGATGGTCTATGACAAGGAGAAACTCCTGGCGCTGGGCGGCGTTCACGACGACCGGATTTGGAAATGGAAACATAAATAGATGCACGTGTTTTTGTTCTATCTCTTTTCGGCTTTGACTCTCCTGTGCGGGGTGTTGGTCGTGGCCAATCCTTTCACCCGCAATCCCGTCACCAGCGCCATGTTTCTCGTCTTGACCATCGTCTCCCTGGCCGGCCTGTTCGTCTTGCTGCACGCCTTTTTCCTGGCGGCGGTGCAAATCCTGGTCTATGCCGGCGCGGTCATCGTGCTCTTTCTTTTTGTCATCATGCTGCTGGACCTTAAAGAGGAGGCGCGCCGCAAGATCAAGCCCGCCGTCGGCGCTCTGGCGGTGCTGGCCGTCGGCGGTCTCGCCCTGGTCATGCTCGCGGCCATCCGTCAATCCGGGGTCGGAGTCGGCCTGGAGGCGCCCCGGCTGGAAGGCTCCACCATCGCCTTGGGCAAGGCCCTCTTCACCCATTACGCGCTGCCCTTCGAGGCCATTTCGCTCGTGCTCCTGGTGGCCATGATCGGCGCGGTGCTCTTAAGCAAAAAGGACCTTAAATGACCCCCATCGGCCTGCAACATTACCTGGTGGTCAGTGTGCTTCTGTTCTGCCTCGGTCTGCTGGGCGTCATCGTCCGGCGCAACCTGCTGGTCATTTACATGTCGCTGGAACTGATGCTTAACGCCGTCAACCTGGCGCTGGCGGCCTTCTCCCGTTTCAATAATGATCTGGATGGCCAGGTGATCGTCTTTTTCATCATCACCGTGGCCGCCTCGGAGGTGGCCGTGGGGTTGGCCCTCATTGTCGCCCTTTACCGCCGCCGGCAAACCACCCACGTCGAGGATTTGGCCGCGCTCAAGCTCTGACCCATGAACCTACCGCTCCCCTGGCTGGTCCTGCTGCTGCCGCTGATGGCGGCCGTGGTCATCACGCTGTTCCTGCTGCGCAATCCCCGCTTCAGCGCCCTCCTCTCGGTGGGCGCGGTGCTGGTTTCCTTTCTTCTCAGCGCGGTTTTGATGGGCGAATACTTCTACGGTTCCGCGCCCGAAATTGCCGTCCGTTGGCTGCAAGTGGGCCGCCTGCGCGTTGACTTCGGCCTGTGCCTGGATCCCCTGAGCCTGTTGATGCTCCTGATCGTCACCGGCGTGGGCGCGGCCATTCATATCTATTCGGTTGAGCACGTGCGGGGCGACCCCGGCTACACGCGGTTCTTTGCCTGCATGAGCTTGTTCACCTTCTCCATGCTCGGCGTCGTTGTCAGCAATAATTTCATCCAGCTGTTTGTCTTTTGGGAGCTGGTCGGCCTCTGCAGCTATCTGCTCATCGGCTTCTGGTTCCAGCGGCCCGCGGCGGCCGACGCCGCCAAAAAGGCCTTCCTCACCAATCGCCTGGGGGACTTCGGCTTTCTGACCGGCATCATTCTGGTCTGGGCGCTCTCCGGGACGGTCTCCTTTGCCGGCCTCAAGCAGCAATTGGCCATCAACCCGGAGTTGTTCGACACCATGGCGACGGTGGTGGGATTGCTCATTTTCTGCGGGGCGGTGGGCAAATCGGCCCAATTCCCCTTGCATGTCTGGCTGCCCGACGCCATGGAAGGCCCCACCCCCGTCAGCGCCTTCATCCACGCGGCCACGATGGTCGCGGCCGGCGTTTATCTGCTCTGCCGGGTGTTCTTCATCTTTACTGTCACCGGTTCGGGGGCCTTGCACGTTGTTTCCTGGATCGGCGGCCTCACCGCGCTTCTGGCGGCCCTGATTGCCCTGCAGCAGGACGACATCAAACGCATCCTGGCCTATTCGACGATTTCTCAATTGGGTTACATGGTGATGGCGGTCGGCTTCGGCGCGCCGCCGGCGGCGATGTTCCATTTGACAACGCACGCGTTTTTCAAGGCCCTGCTGTTTCTGGGCGCCGGCGCGGTCATCCATGCCATGAGCCACGAACAGAACATCTGGATGATGGGCCGGTTGCGGGACAAGATACCCTTGACCTATCGGACCTTCCTGGTGGGCACGCTCGCCTTGTGCGGCGTGTGGCCTTTGAGCGGCTTTTACAGCAAGGACGCCATCCTGGCTGCGGCGTGGCACAACAGCAAGACGCTCTTTGCCATCGGGGAGTTGGTCGCCTTTCTGACCACTTTTTACATGTTTCGGCTGGTCTTCGTGGTCTTCTTCGGCCAGCCAAAATCGCCCCTTGGCCAACACCCGCAAAAATCGCGCCTGATAGCCTATCCGCTTGTCGTTCTGGCCGTGGCTTCCGTCTTGGGCGGCTTTATCGGCATCACCCAATTCATCGCGCCGCTCTTTCCGGCCGTGACGGAATCCGCTCCGGTTTTCGCGCCTTTCGAGCCGTTTAAAGCGGCCCCCACCGCGGCGTGGCTGGGATTGGCCGCTTTCGCCGCCGGCCTGGCCGCCGCCTTCCTTTGTTATGCCAGGGCGGAGTCCGACCCGCTGCCGGCGAAATTGCCGGGCCTGAGCCGCCTGCTCCGCGGCAAATTCTACTTCGATGAGTTTTACGCCGAAGTGATCGCCCTCGGCCAGGACGCCCCGGCCGCGGTCCTCAACGGATTTGATTCCGGCATCAAGCTGCTGGTCCGCCTGGTCCATGGAACGGTGGAATTGTCGGGACGGCTCCTGCGCCTGGCGCAGACGGGCGGCCTGCAAGTCTACACGCTGCTCCTGGCCGCCGGCGTGGCGCTGGTGCTTTATTTAATGTTGACCCATTGAGACATGTCGCCGCTGACCCTCATTTTTGGTTTGCCGCTGCTGGCCGCCCTGCTCCTGGCCCTGGTCCCGCGCAATTACCGCGTCGTCATTCGCGCCCTGCCGCTGCTGGCCTCTTTCATCTCCATGCTCATCGCGGTCTGCGTCTTCCAGAGCTTCGGCGGCGCCGCGGCTGCGGGGAGCTTTAAATACGAGGAAAGCCACGACTGGGCCAAGGCCGTGGGCATCGGTTACCATGTCGGAGCGGACGGTCTGAACCTGGGGCTGATCCTCATGGGCGCGGTGGTGCTCTTCGCCGCCGTCTGCGTTTCCTGGCGCATCAACACGCGGGAAAAGGAGTATTACATTCTGCTCCTCCTGATGGGCGGAGGCATCCTGGGCGCCTTCGCCTCGCTGGACTTGTTCTTCTTTTATTTCTTTCACGAATTGGCGCTGGTCCCGGCCTTCCTTTTGATCGGAATCTGGGGCCGCGGGCAGGACAAGAATTATGCCGCCTATCAAATCACCCTCTACCTGAGCGCGGGGGCCTTGCTGGTGCTGCTGGGCTTGCTGGCCGTTTATGTGCAACTGCCCGCGCCGCAGCGCACCTTTGACATCGTCAAACTGACCCAATACTTCAAGGCGCACCCCATGCAACTGGGGGCCGAACGCTGGATTTTTCCCCTCCTTTTGTTCGGCTTCGGCATCCTGGTTTCGCTCTGGCCCTTCCACACCTGGGCGCCCCTGGGCTACGCCTCGGCTCCAACGGGCGCGGCCATGATCCACGCGGGCGTCCTCAAAAAATTCGGCCTTTACGGCTTGCTCCGCGTCGCCCTGCCGCTGATGCCCGATGAGGCGCAACACTGGGCCTACATCCTCTCGGCCCTTTGCCTGGGCAACATCGTTTACTGCGGCCTGGTGGCCGCCCGCCAGCGCGACCTCAATATGCTCATCGGCAATTCCAGCGTCGCCCACGTCGGCTTTGCCTTCCTGGGCATCGCCAGCCTGAGTTTGATCGGCCTGACCGGAACGGTGGTCATCATGGTCGCGCACGGTTTTCTGGCGGCCCTCAGTTTCGCCCTCAGCGGTTACTTGCGGGACGAACTCAAGACCCTGGACATGTCCGAAATGGGCGGGTTGCTCCGCCGCCTGCCTTTCATCGGCACGGTCATGATCATGGCCATGCTCGCCGGCTGCGGCTTGCCCGGCTTCGCCAATTTCTTCGGCGAAGTGCTGGTGCTTTTCGGCCATTGGAACCGCTCGGAAGTCATCACCACCCTGGCCGTCTGGGGCGCGCTGGTCATCGCCGCGGTCTATATGCTCCGGGCCATCCGCGCCATCTGGCACGGCCAGAAGGAATGGGCCGGCATCTCCGACGCCGGCGACCTTTGGCGCAAGCTCCCCTTTGGCTTGCTCCTGGCCGCCTTGCTTCTCTTCGGCTGTTTCCCACGTCTCCTGACCGATGACATCAAAACCAGCCTCGCCCCTGTGGCGCAATTGGTCGAGGCGGATACCCCGGACGCCCTTGCTCCTCCGGTCTTGAAAGCGCGTCACCCATGAATCCTGGCTTGCTCTCCCTGGAACTGGCCGTCATCGGCCTCGCGCTGGCTGTGCTCCTGATGGACCTGTGGACGCCCCCCCGGTTCAAGCACCGCCTCGGCTACGTGGCGGCCGCCGGCCTCCTGCTCATCCTGGCCGCCAGCTTCGCCGCGCCGGTCGCCGGCGGCCTGCCGGCCGTTGGCTGCAACGGCATGTTTGTCCAGGACGGCCTGGCCTTGTTCTTTAAACGGATTTTTCTGGCGGCGGCCTTTTTTGTCGTCCTGATGACGGTGGAGTTCCGCGATCGCATCGCCGCCGGCATCGGCGAATTTTACGCCATTGTTCTGCTGGCGCTGGCGGGGATGATGTTCGCGGCCTCGGCCAATGATTTCGTCATGGTTTACGTCGCGCTGGAGCTGATGGCGGTCAGCTTTTACGTGCTGGTCAGCTTCCAGCGCTCGCGTCCCGACTCGCTGGAGGCGGGCGTCAAGTATTTGATTTTGAGCGGGGTCTCGGCGGCTGTCCTGGTCTTTGGCATCGCCCTGGTTTTTGGCGTCGCGGGCGGCGCCAATTTCACCGCCCTCTCCGCCGCCGGGCCGCGCCTGGCGCAGAACAAGGTCTTCTTGCTGGGCGCGCTCCTGGTGCTGCTGGGCCTGGCCTTCAAAATCGCCGCCGTCCCCATGCAGATGTGGGCCCCGGACGTTTACCAGGGGGCGCCCACGCCGGTGACGGCCTTCCTGGCCATCGGCTCCAAGGCGGCCGGCTTCGCGCTGGTGTTGCGGGTGCTTTTCGTGGCCGTGCCCATGCTCTCGGTTCACTGGACGAAGCTGCTGGCTTGGGGCGCGGCGCTGACGATTCTTTACGGCAACCTCTGCGCCATCCCGCAACGCAGCTTGAAGCGGTTGCTGGGCTATTCGAGCATCGCCAACGCCGGCTACATGTTGCTCGGCGTCGCCGCCCTCAACGCCCCCGGTTCGGCGGCCGTGCTCTATTATCTGGCCGGATACGCCTTCACCCTGGCGGCCGCCTTTGTCGTCCTCTGCCTGGTCGCCCGCGAAAGCGACGACATTGCCGTCCTGGCCGGATTGAACCGCCGTTCGCCCTTGCTGGCGCTCTCCCTGGCGCTGGCCATGGTGTCGCTGGCCGGTGTGCCGCCGCTGGCCGGGTTTTTGGGCAAGCTGCTTTTGCTCAAGGCGGTCCTCCAGCAGGCCATGTTTAACGGGGCCTACTTGTGGCTCGCCCTGGTGGCCGTGGCCGGCGTGGTCATTTCCCTTTACTACTATTTCGGCGTCATTCGCGCCATCTATTGGCCCAAGGAAACGCCCGACCTCACCCCCATCCCCGTCTCCGTGCCGATGCGAATTTCCCTGGCCGTCTGCATCGCCGCCATGTTTTACCTCGGTATTTTCCCCCAATCCGTCCTCACCGCCGCCACCCAGGCCGTCCGCGCCCTGAAGTTCTAGCGGTGTTCCCAAAATGGGAAATTGGACTTGCATTTCGGGCGGGGGAATGCCAATATATGCGTGTCATATCGAGAAGACCATTGAATGAACTGGCAAAGCGATGTCCTGACGCGAAGACCGAGTTGGACGCCTGGTTTCACGAAGCCGAGGCAGCCGCCTGGGCAAATCCGGCACAGATCAAACAACAATATGGCAACGCCAGCATTTTGAAGGGCAGCCGGGTCGTGTTCAACATCTGCGGCAATAAGTACCGGATCGTCGTCAAGATTAACTATCCGTATTCAGTCGTGTACGTTCGCTTCGCCGGAACACACAAAGAATACGATGACGTCAATGTGGAGGAGATATAATGAAGGCAAAAGTGATTAAGACTCTGTCAGAATATGAGACCGCCTTGACTCGGATTGAGCGGCTCATGGAGGCGCAGCGAAACACGCCGCAGGGCGACGAACTGGAACTTCTTTCCTTGCTGGTTCGCGATTACGAAGAGCGGGTCTATCCGATGGCCAAGCCCAATCCTGTGGAAGCGATCCGTTTTCGGATGGAACAACAAGGCCTTAAACCAAAAGACTTGGTTCCTTTGTTGGGCAGTCGCAGCCGGGTTTCCGAGGTCCTCTCAGGCCGGCGTCATCTCAGTCTGAAAATGATTCGGGCCTTGGTCAGCCGCCTGGGTATCCCGGCCAACGTGCTCCTGGGTCAGCCGGGCAGTGCCTGAGCGCGGAGCGTTGAGAAATCAAAGGCGCTCGGCTTCGTCGTAGTTTCCGCCCGGCGCGGGGTTTGACATCCGGCCCCGTAAAACGTAGTATTACGCCATGACCAAGACCATTTCCAAAGTGGGCAACTCCAACGGCATCATCTTCGACGCCGCCCTGATGGACCTGGCCCATCTCAAGACCGGCGATCAAGTCAATGTCGAGGTGCATGAAGGCGGCGTGATCACACTCACGCCCCTGCGCCGGAGCATCGAACCGAAGAAGGCCGCAGCCACGGCGGCCCGGCTGATTCGCAAAAATTCAGCGCTTTTCCGGCGTTTGGCATGAGCGGGCCGCCGGCTCATCCCACGGTGGCGGCGGTCATGGCCATTCACGCCGAGGTGCTGGCGGCCCACGGCGGTGCGGCCGGCCTGCGCGACCAGGCGCTGCTGGAATCGGCGGTGGCCGCGCCGCAAGCGACCATGATGGGGGCGCCGCTGTTTTCCGATCCTGTGGACATCGCCGCGGCCTATCTTTTCTATCTCTGTTCCAATCATCCGTTCCTGGATGGCAACAAGCGGACGGCGCTGGCGGCGTGTCTGGTCTTCCTGAGCGAAAACGGCTTGCTGCCCGAGGAAAAATTGGACATTGATGCTTGGGAACGGTTGACACTGGACGTCGCCTCCAGCGCGCTGGACCGCGAGCAGACCACCGCGCGCTTGCGCCAACTTCTCCGCGCTCGAAAATGAGGATTGTCTTCTTGGAAGGAAAGACCCCGCCTCCATCTCAGCCTTGGAAAAAACCGGACCTCTGACGGGCAAAAATGACCACGCTGGTTTTTAAGAGATCAGTTATTCGAAATTGGCATTGGGATTCAGCTCTGCGGGCGAACGCCAATCAATCCCCTTTGCTTTCAGTTCTTCTTGCACGCGCCGCCAAAAGAACTTCACGGACCCCAAGCCCTGTATTCCCCGCTTTTTCATCTCGGTCCTGGCACGATCCTCCACCTCTTTGATCGCTTGGCTGTATTTTGGGTCATATTCCTTTGCGTCGTGCCGAATTTCGTTTACGTCATGCACGGAGCCATCCGGTTTATACTGGACCGCATACTCCCACGCAATCTCCCCATCAATCAAGACATAGGTAACCCATTGCCCCACTTCGTCAACCTTCGGTATTTCCGTGAAGTTTGTTGTCACAAACTTCCCGTTGACCCAGCTTGTTGTTGTGCTTTCGCTGACTACGGTTCCGGCCTTGTTGGTGTAGGCCGTGGAGCCGGACTTCGTCAGCCGATCAGCGGGGAGCGTTGGTCGCTCCTTCAAGAAAGCGCGTAGGTATGGGTCTGTGACGGACGAAAGGTTCGTTCTGTTCGTGATGACGGCCAGACAAAAATCCCGGGTATGCCCTTGATCCCGGGCGACGGCGTACGTTCTCAACTGCTCGCTCATCACTTTGAATGCCCTGTCCGAATTGCCAATTCCGTAAAGATTCAAGACTCCACGCTCTTCGCCAATTTGAACTGTCGCAAGGTCTTTCTCCGAGAGGCCCTTGCGTCTGGCGATGAGCCGGAAGATATTCGTGTCCAGGAGCTCCTCCCGAATCATCTCAGGAGTATTGTTCGTAAGGTTTGGCCGGTGAAAGTGTCCGCCGGCAATACGATAAATCCCAGTCATCGTCGTCCAGCCCTTCGGCGGCATGGAAGCTGCTTGCGCTTTCCCCGCGCTCACCAGCACGACAAATGCAACCGACCAAATCCTGAATGTAATCATGCGCATGGCTGCTGACGATCAAAAGCTTCAGCGGCAACCGCAGGAGCGGTAATTGTCTTGTGTCAATAATGTTCGAGTTTTCACAGGCCGGTCAAGAGCCAAATCCATTCAACTGAAATCCTCAAAAAACTCTCCGGCAACACAAGGCCGCGCAGCCAGCCGTTCAGGCGATGGAGTCCCGAAGAGCCTCCTCGCCGCGCTGGGCTGGAAAGAAACCGTCCTTCTGGCTCGCAGGCCGGGCGGCTTCAACCGCGGAAGGGAACGCGAAAAAAAAGTGAAAAAAAACGTGCGAAACCACAAAAGTGTGGTATAGTGCCCAAGTCAGGGCATGTTCTTTGACATGTTGCAGACCTCGCGGAAGGGATTCCCCGGAGCCTGCGACCGGGAATCGGCGGCGGGATGTTCGAGGCGCCGGCCATATCGCTCCCACGTGATGCGGAGCAATTATGCCCTATGCGCTTCGTCTCCAACATCCCGTCTCCGCCACCGGCAGCGCCGACCACCCTAATCCGTGTCCATCAGCGTTCATCTGCGGTTCTCTTCTGCATGGATACGGCTGATCTGCGGTCTCCATCGCAGCCCCAACCGCAAAAAACAGCGGCCTTAGCACCTGTTAGCACCTGTTAGCACCTATTAGCACCTAAAAAATTGTGTGGATGGCAAAAAAGAGCCAGTTCGACGCATTCGGCCCCCCCTTCGCAGCTATTGTGTCGCCAACAGCCGGAGGCGCAGAGAAACCATCCCCCATGACGCAAGAGGAAAGCGGAATTAGCACTAAATCGCACCAAATCGCACCAAATCGCACCAAAAAAATTTGTGCATGGCAAAAAAGAGCCACCCTCGCAGCCAGGCTTTCAGGCACAAATGCGGTTCATGACGCCAAAAAACGCCTGCGACAAAGACACCCGTGTCAATGACGGCGGGCTTCATCGCGCACCCGGCGCAAAGCGCTCGCCACTATGGACCGCGCTTGCCTCCGTGAATGGCCTCCTGCCGGAATCTGCCGCAGCAGTCTTTGGACAACTTGTTTTCCCGGCGCCTTCACAGGCCGGATCAATAGTCCATCCTTGCCCAAGTCAAATACGTTCAGCGGTCCGCCCCGCTCCAATCCCTGGCGCCGGCACCAGTCGAGGGGAAAAACCGTCTGGCGTTTCTCGGTCAAGGTCATCGTCGTCGCTTTCATGGTAATAATTTATTACATCCGGCGGGCCTTTTGTCAATCCTGCCGCTGATGGAGGCTGCCGGGGCCGACGGCACGGCCCTCTCCGGCGCGGGCCAAAAATGGCGCTTGATTTCAAACCCGGCCTGCCGGTATGTTGGGCCGCATAAATTTATGGCTGATATCGCAAATAAATATCCCGACAGTGTCGCGGGCAAATACTACGTGGACAATCAGTGCATTGACTGCGATCTTTGTCGCGAAACGGCCCCGGCCAATTTCACCCGCAACGAGGACGGCGGCTATTCCTTCGTCTTCAAACAGCCCGCCTCGCCCGAAGAGGAAGCCCAATGCAAGGAGGCCAAGGAAGGGTGCCCTGTCGAAGCCATCGGCGACAACGGCGATCAGGCCTGAGGGCCGCTAGGCTTCGCGCTCCAGGCGCAGCAAAACAATCTCCGACTTGGTGCCGGCGCGCATCGGCGGTCCCCAGGTGCCGGCCCCGCTGCTGGTCAGGACCAGCAGGTTCCCAAAACGGTTCAGCCCGTAGGCGAAAGGCCCATGCACTTTGTAGATGACCCAACTCCACGGCCAACACTGCCCCTCGTGCGTGTGGCCGGAGAGTTGCAGCGAGACGCCCGCCGCCTCGGCCATCGCCAGATTGGCCGGCCGATGGGTCAGCAAAATGCTCGCGCGCCCGCGCTCCAGCGCCGCCCCGCTCAGGATTTTCCCGAACTGCCGCGCGTCCTCCGCCTCCCCGTCATGCACGCCGACGATCTGCAATCCCTCCACCGTCACTTTCTCGTTGTTCAGCGGGCGGAGGCCGGCGTGCCCGATGGCCGCCAGATACTTCCCGCGCTCGGTGAATTCCTCGTGATTGCCGGTGACAAAATAAATCCCGCCGGGCGCGGAAAGTTCCAGCCACGGTTCGGCCAGCCGGTCATAATCCGCCTTCGGGCCGTCGAACATGTCCCCGCTGACGAAGACCGCGAACGGCCGCAAGCGCCGGATTTTTTTGACCACGCGGCGCGCGAAGCCGGCCCCGCGGACGTTGCCCAAATGCAAATCACCCGCCAGCACCGCTTCCCGGCCGTGCCAGGCGGCGGGCAGATTGGGCAGCCTCACGGTCACGCGAGTCACGCGCAGCCAGGCCGCGTTGACCAGGCCGTAAGCGCCGGCCAGCGCGGCCAGGCCGAAAAACAGCGCCGCCATCCATCGCGGTTCAATCTTCCATCCGCACAACGCGGAGGCGGCGCGGAATATCCAGCACGCCGCCGCCGCGAAAACAGAGAAGTTCAACACGCCGATCCAGACGGCCGAAACGCGGTGCAGCAGCTGCAGCAGGCCGTTGGCATGGCGCATTCCCACAAGCGTCGTCACGATGAACGCGACGCTCAGTGCCGGCGGAATGATCCACCATTGCGGCCTGGCGGGCGCTCCCCAAAAATCGTTCCACGTCGCGCAGACAAACCACGTGGCCGAGAGGAAAACAACCGTCACCACGGTCAGGAAGGAAATGATTTCCTTGGGGCCGCGAGGGGAGCGTCCGCGGCCGGCGCGCGGGGCGTTGGCGTGGGGTCCCGTTTGCGTCTCAGATTTCAAAGTTGTCGCGGTCATTGACTTGGCGAGGGAACCTGCCCGCTCCTCGATCCTGAGCGCACTATAGAGGTGGATTGGTCTTGAATCAAGGCCCGGCGCTTTTTGCGTGCATGGGCGGGGAGATGCGGTTACACCAGCAGCCGGACTGACATGAGCATATCAAACAAACGGCGGTTGTATCTTCTCTTTTTCATGTCCGGCTTTTGCAGTCTGGTCTATCAGATGGTTTGGACGCGCCTGGCCTTCGCCTATTTCGGCATCATCACCCCGGTGCTTTCGGTGGTGCTCTCGGTCTTCATGCTGGGACTGTCGGTTGGCGCCTGGACCGGCGGGCGAGTCATTCCCTGTCTGGTGCGCAAGACCGGCCTCTCCGCCATCTTCTTTTATGGCGGGGCCGAATTGATCATCGGAGTGGGGGCCTTTGCCACGCCCGCCTTGTTTGCCCTTGGCCAGCAAGGCCTGCTGGCAGCGGGCCAGACGGATTCCTTCCGCTATCTGTTTCTCTCCGCCCTGGTTCTGGCCGTTTCGATTCTGCCCTGGTGCCTCTGCATGGGCGCGACCTTTCCCTGGATGATGGCCTACGTGCGGGAAGAGGAATCGCACAATGCCGACAGCTTCAGCTTTCTCTATTATGCCAACGTCTTGGGAGCCATGACGGGAACGATTTTGACCGCGATTGTCCTGGTGGAAACGCTGGGCTTCCACCGCACCCTGGGCGTGGCCGCGGCGGGCAACTTCGCCATCGCCGCCCTGGCCGCCGACATCGGCTGGAAAGCGCGCGCAAAGGCGCGAGCGCCCGCGCCGGCCGCCCCGGCCCCGGAGGTATCGCCCTCCGGCCCCGGAGGGGGCGGGCTGATCCGGTGGATTTTATTCACCACCGGATTCTGCGCCATGGCCATGGAAGTGGTTTGGACGCGGGCCTTCACCCCCGTTCTCAAGACACAGATTTATTCGTTTGCGCTGATTGTCTTCACCTATTTGGCGGCGACTTTTTTGGGGTCCCTGCTCTACCGGCGGCATTTGCGGCAGGACAAGCGGCGCCCTCTAGGGGAATTGGTGGCGCTGCTGGGCTTGGCGGCCTTTGTGCCGATCATCGCGGTGGATCCGCGGATGCTGCCGGCGCAATGGTACGTGGGCCTGAGCGCCAATCTTCAGAGCCACACCGCCATGACCCTTGTGTTGGCCAGCATTTGCCCCATCTGCGGCCTTTTGGGGTATCTGACCCCCAGCCTGATTGACCAATACGCCGCCGGCCATCCCGCCGCCGCCGGCAGGGCCTACTCCATCAACGTCATCGGTTGCATCCTGGGGCCGCTCTGCGCCTCGTATCTTTTGCTGCCGTGCCTGAGCGAACGATACGCCTTGGTCATTCTGGGCCTGCCCTTGCTGGGGCTTGGTTTTCTTGGCCGCCGTTCCCTCCCCTCCTGGCAACGCCTGGCCGCGGCCGCGGCGGCGGGCGCCGCGCTGGTCTGGAGCCTTTTTCTGGCGCATGATTTCGACAGGTTGCTCAAAGAACGCCGGCTGCACACCGTTATCCGGCGGGATTACGCCGCCTCGGTCATTTCCTTTGGCGAAGGCTTTGACCGCCAACTCCTGGTCAACGGCATCGGCATGACTAAACTGGCGACCGAGACCAAGCTCATGGTGCATTTGCCCATGGCCTTGCACAAAGGGCGGCCGGAGTCGGCGTTGATCATCTGTTTTGGCATGGGGACCAGCTTCCGCTCAGCCCTGAGCTGGGACGTCCACGCCACCGCAGTGGAATTGGTGCCCAGCGTGGTGGACGCCTTTGCCTTTTATCACGCCGACGCCGCAAACGTGCTGGCCAACCCCAAAGGCCGGATCGTCATTGACGATGGCCGCCGCTTCCTCAAGCGCACGCGGGAAAAATACGACGTCATCGTGATTGATCCGCCCCCGCCGCCCGAAACCGCCGGCTCCAGTCTGCTCTATTCGCGGGAATTCTACCAACTGGCCAAAGAGCACTTGCAACCCGACGGTATCCTGCAAATCTGGTTTCCCGGCGGCGCCTTGCCCACGGATCAAGCGGTGGTTCGTTCCCTGGCTGAATCGTTTCCTTATGTGCGTACTTTTACCGGGCTGCATGGTTGGGGCGCGCATCTTCTGGGGTCCATGCAACCCACGGAGCCGGCGACAGCCGAGAAACTGGCCGCCCGCCTGCCGGCTCAAGCCCGGCAGGACCTTTTGGAATGGGTGCCTGAGAAGAGTTTCAACATTTTGTCGTTGTGTTTCCAATTGGTCCTCTCCAATGAAATACCTCCAGCCGCGATCCTGAACCCCGACCTGAAAATTCAAATCACCGACGATCAGCCTTTCAATGAATACTTCCTGCTGCGCCAGTGGGGTCTTTATTCACCCTGATGATGGTCCCAAATTTCCTCTGGCCAGCCGGAGCGTTCCGGCATACAAGAAGCGTCTGACTTGTCGGAAACATAAACAGAACTGTGGCAACCAATCCGCTCATTGACATCCGCCATGGCCGCCTGGCCAAGGCCTCCTCGCTCCGCTCCATCGGCCTCAATCCGTACCCCTCCCGCAGCGGCCGCACGCACTACGCCAAAACGATCCTCACCGACTTCGCCCGCCTGGAGGGCCAGACCGTCACGGTCGCCGGACGCCTCATGTCCTGGCGCAAACAGGGGGCGCTGGCTTTCGCCCATGTCCAGGACCAGACCGGCCGCCTGCAATTATTCCTCCGCCGCAATCTGGTCCAGCCGACGGATAAAAACACCGGCTGCCTCGGCTACGCGGAGACCAATATGCTCGACCTGGGCGACATCATCGAGGCGACCGGCAAGGTCGTGCGCACGGAGCGCGGGGAGATTTCCGTGCTGGTCGAGCGTCTCCGCCTCTTGACCAAGGCGCTGCGCCCGCTGCCGGATCAATGGGCCGGCCTCAAGGACCGGGAACAGGTCCTGCGCAAGCGTTATCTGGACACCACCCTGGAACCGGCGTCGTTCGAGCGGTTCGGCGCGGGCTGCAAAATGGTGGCCGCCATTCGCGCCTTCCTGCAGGAGCGCGGGTTTCTGGAATTCAACACCCCGGTCATCCAGCCCCAATACGGCGGCGGCACGGCCAAGCCCTTCAAGACGCACGTCAACGCCCTGGGCTGCGACATGTATCTGGCCATCTCGCACGAGCTTTACCTCAAGCGCCTGATTGTCGCCGGCTATGACAAGGTCTTCACCATCGGCCGCTATTTTCGCAACGAGGGCATTGACCGCAGCCACCACCCGGAATTCTCCATGGTCGAAACCATGACGGCCTACGAGAATTATGAATACAACATGAACCTCATTGAGGACATGTTCCGCCATGTCGCGGTGACGGTTTTCGGCAAGACCGTGTTCACCGTGCGCGGCCATGCCATTGATTTCGGCCAGCCCTGGCGGCGCGTCAGCATGGCCGAGGCCGTGCGCGAAAAAACCGGCGTTGACTTTCGCGCGCTCCCGTCGGCGGACGAGGCCAACGCGCGCCTGGCCGGGCTGGGCCTCCACGAGCCGCAACCCAGCGTCGGCGAGGCGCTGGTCAAGGCCTTTGAACTGATGGTGGAAAAGGACTTGATCCAGCCCACGCTGGTTTTCGGGCATCCGGTTGAGATTTCGCCCCTGGCCAAACCGATGGCCGAGGACCCGCGCTTTGCCGAGCGGTTCGAGATTTTCATCGCCGGCCTGGAATGCGGCGACAATTGGTCCGAGCAGAACGACCCGGCCCATTTGCTGGAAACCTGGCGCAAGGACTACCGCCCCGAGGAGCGCGACGCCGGCAAATTTCATGCGCTGGACTTTGATTTCATCGAGGCCCTCGAATACGGCATGCCGCCCACCACCGGCATCGGCCCCGGCGTCGAGCGCATGATGATGATCTTCACCGGCCAGGAAAATATAGATGACGTTATTTTTTTCCCCATGATGCGTCCGGCGATTTCGCCCTTGAACGCCGCCATTTACGGGCTGGAGGAGCCGTCGCTGGCGCCGCTGGAGGACCTGGCCTTGTCCCACGGCGATTTCGCGGCGCTCTGCGCCGAGGGCCGCCTCAAGCCGCACGCGCGGAATATTTTCATCAAGCCCCACTTGCGTGCCTGGGGTGGCGGGCGCGTCTCCGGGCACGTCGAGATCGAGGGCTTCCTTGCGAACAGCGTCTTGCGTCTGGCCGGCTGGAAGAGCGAGCCGAATGAAGACGACGGAAAAAAGAAAGTCCTCGAACAATTGGAGCGCGCCTTGCCGCAATTCCTGAAGAAGACGTTCCCCGACTGCGAAGTGACCGTTTCCCCCGTCACGGTGCTGGGAGAGCCGCCATGATTGGGATCGTGACCGTCTCGGTCGCCGGGCGGCACGTCTTGCGCCGCCCCTTCCCCTTTGTTTTCCATCTACTTTGATCTCAAATCAATCTCCGTGAAGCCAAGCTGGAGCAGCAGGATCTTCAATTGCGACTGCCCCCGCTCGGCGGCATCCTTCAAAATGTCATTGTGCAGGGCTGCCAGGCGCAGGTCTTCCACCGCCTCCCGCCGCGCATTTTGTTCCAGGTCCTTGTCGAACACCCGCAGCAGCCCGGTGGCATGATCCACAATCTGGGTCTGGCGATCATCCAGGTAAACGTCCGTCACCCGCGGACGCGGCAGGGCCAGACGGATGCTTTTGCCGGAAATGCGGATGTCCCCCGGCCCGATCTGGCTCAGATCAATGCCCGCCTTGACCACCCCGTGCGCCACCAGCAGGACGCGGCTCTGGCCGTACCATTTGGCGTCCTCAAAAACGATCACCTTTTCCAGCGAGTACTTGACTGTGACAAGTTGGGAAAGGGTCTGGACTTTTTGGAGCACCGCCGCGCTGTTGAAAGCGCCCGCCGCGCGCGCCGTGTACCAGCGATACGACGCCACGCCGAACAGCAGCCCCAGCGCGAAAATCGCCGCCAGCGCCGCCAGCGTCCCCGCCACTCTCTTCAACATGCCCAAACCCTAAGCCCCCGTTGGTTCAAAGTTCAAGGTTCAAAGTTCAAGGTTCAAGGTTGTTCCTCGTACTCGGTGGTGATTGACTCGGCCCAATTCCGCACGGAGCTGACGGCCAAAGCCGGGGAGACGATCGTGCTGGGGGGCATCATTCGGAGTGCAGAGTGGCAAAGAGCCCCCTTCGGGTTGGCGACACCATGGCTGGGAGGGGGGGCCGAATGCCGCGAAGTGGCTCTTTTTTGCCATCCATACGGTGTTTTAAGAACGACATTTGACTTGGAATCGGGCGGGCAATTCCGCAGTATCTTCGGCCACGAAAAGATGCGAACGCTAAAACACGGAAGAAATCGGAAACTTGCGATGCGCTCCGCGTGGCGACCGGCGCGCGCGAACGTCGTAATAAACCGAAAGAAAAAGCAGCCGCTGAGCGTGGCAGGCAACTCCCAACCGTTGGCCCTGTTCAAGAAGGTCAGGAATTTCCGGAGCGCCGCACGCATCCGGGCGACGGGGCTGTACCCCTACTTTCGCACCATATCCTCGGCGCAGGACAGCGAAATTGTCATCAACGGCCGGAAAGTTCTGATGCTCGGCTCCAACAGCTATCTGGGCTTGACCAATCATCCCAAAATCAAGGAAGCGGCCAAAGCCGCGATCCAGAAGTACGGGACGGGCTGCGCCGGCTCGCGCTTCCTGAACGGGACGCTGGACATCCACCTGGAGTTGGAGCAAGCCCTGGGGCGGCTGGTGAACAAGGAGGCGGTGTTGATCTACAGCACGGGCTTCCAAGTCAATCTGGGGGTCATCAGCACCCTGGTGGGCAAAGGCGAGTACGTTTTGGCCGACAAAAGCGATCACGCCAGCATCGTGGAGGGTTGTCAACTCTGCCGGGGCAATTTTGTGCGGTTCGCGCACAACGACATGGGCGCCTTGGAAAGCCGCCTCCAGCAAATCCATCCAGGAACGGGCAAACTGGTCGTGGTGGACGGGGTGTTCAGCATGGAGGGCGACATCATCCAACTGCCCGAACTCTGCCGCTTGGCGGCGAAATATGGCGCCGCGGTGATGGTGGACGACGCCCACGCCATCGGCGTGCTGGGCAAGAAGGGGGCGGGCACGGCAAGTCATTTTGGTCTGACCGACCAGGTGCAGTTGATCATGGGCACGTTCAGCAAATCGCTGGCGAGCCTGGGCGGCTTTATCGCGTCGGATCCGCAGACGATTGACTATCTGAAACACAACTCGCGGCCGCTGATCTTCAGCGCCAGCATGAGCCCCGGCAACGCCGCCGCGGTGATGGCCGCGTTGGAAATCATGCGGTCGGAGCCTGAACGAATCGCGCGGCTCTGGCAGAACGCCGGGCGGCTGAAGCGGGGCCTGATAGCGCAAGGGTTTGACCTGGGGGCTTCGGAAACGCCGATCATTCCGGTGTATTGCCGGGACATGATGGTGACGTTCAAATTCTCCAAGCGGCTGCAGGAAGAAGGCGTGTTCGTCAACCCGGTGGTGTCGCCGGGGGTGCCTCCCGGGCAGGAAATGCTGCGGGTGAGCCTGATGGCCACGCATACCGACAAGCAGATTGATTACGCGTTGGACAAGTTCGGCCTGGTGGGCAGGGAGCTTGGCCTGGTGTGAAGCCGGCCAAGCCATTGCCCGGAATCCGAGGCGGGCCACGGCGAGTGATTTCTTAGAGGCCAAGCGATGAAGGTTCTTCTGACAGGAGCGAACGGGTTCGTCGGCAGCCACGTTTTGGACCGTCTTCGCGCCGGCGGCATCGCGACGGCGGCGTTGCTCCGCCCCGGCGGCAACAAACGCTTCATCGAAGCCCACCTGCCGGAGGTGGAGGTGCGGACCGGCTCCGTTGGCGATCCACAAAGCCTGGGAGCCGCCATGCAGGAAATCACGCACGTGGTTCATTGCGCCGGCTGCGTCAGGGCGTTGCGCGCGTCGGAATTCCACGAGGTCAATCAGGCGGGGACGCGGCATGTCGTGGAAGCGATCAATCAGCAGAAGGGGCGGATTGAACGGCTGGTCCACATTTCCAGCCTGGCGGCGGGCGGGCCGGGGACACGCGAGAAACCGGCGCGAGAAAACGATCCGCCGCACCCGATTTCGGAGTACGGCAGGAGCAAGCTGGGCGGCGAGCAGGAAGTGCGAGGCGGCTGCGAGGCGAAGCACGTGATTCTTCGGCCGCCCGGAGTCTATGGACCGCGCGACGCCGGGTTCCTGCCGCTTTTCAAGGCGGTCAAAGCGCATATTCTGCCGCGCTTTGGCAGTGGGCGGCTGGCCCTGAGTCTTGTCTTCGTGAAAGATCTGGCGGAAGCGGTCGTGACGTGCCTGACGCATCCAGCAGCACCCGGCAAAACGTTTTACGTCGCTTCGCCTGAGATCACGAGCGCGCGCGAATTGGCCGGGGAAATTGCCGCGCAAATGAAAGCGTGGACGTTGCCGCTGCCGTTGCCGTCCACGGCGCTGTGGTTCCTGTGTTGCTGGCAAGAGGCCGTTTCGCGGCTGACCGGCAAGCCCAGCATCCTGGGCCGGCAGAAGTACGCCGAACTGCGCGCGCCGGGCTGGGTGTGCGATCCGAACCGGCTGCGCCAGGAACTGGGTTTCGTATGCGGCAACACGCTAAAAACTGGAATCACCACAACCCTGGCCTGGTATCGCCAGCAAGGATGGGTGTGAGGCGAAGACCGCATGACTGAGGAAGAGCGCAAAGGGAAATCCGAATGTGCGCAGGCCGGCAGCCCGGCTCCACATTCGCGGTCGGATGCGCGCCGGCCATTCCGGCATTACACTTTCATTGACTACGCCACCCAAGGTTATATGGCGCTGGTGGGACTGATCGTACTCTGTTTGCATGGACGCTCGGTCCGGTTTTGGCCGCTTCTGCTGGCGGCCCACGTGATCGGCCTGGCGCTGGTTCACGCGCTTATCTGCCTTCAGGCGGCCCGCCCGTGCAACCGCGCGCTCGACTTGCTGCGGCACTTCTACCCCATGCTGCTCTACGCCGGCTTCTACCGCGAGACGGGCGAACTGAACCACGTGCTGGTCGCCGGGTTCCTCGACTCGTTTTTTATCCGGGTGGAGGCGCGGATTTTTGGTCTGCAACCCAGCCTCGCATTCATGGAGTGGTGGCCCTGGCCGGCGGTGAGCGAGGTGTTCTATGCGGCTTATTTCTCCTACTACCTGATGGTGGCGGGGGTTGGACTGGCCCTGTTTTACCGGGATCGCAGGCAGTTTTACCACTATCTCTCGATCATTTCGTTCCTGTTTTACGTTTACTACCTCATTTACATTTTCATGCCGGTGGAGGGGCCGCGCATTTTCTTCCGCAATCTGCCGGGCTACCAGTTGCCGGCGGATGTTGGGCGCCTGGCGGCGCCGGCCGTTCCGGCGGCGGTCACGGCAGGCCCCTTCTGCCAGATCATGGGGTGGATCTATCGAACGTTCGAGGCACCCGGGGCCGCCTTCCCCAGCAGCCACGTGGCGGTGGCCATCGGCACCGTCTATTTCTCATTCCGGTATCTGCGCTCGATACGCTGGCCGCACCTTGTGGCCGTGGTGCTGCTGTCCCTGGCCACGATTTACTGCCGCTACCATTACGTGGTGGATGTCGTGGCCGGAGGCGCGACGGCGGCGGCGCTGATTCCGCTGGGCAACCGGCTGTACTTCAAATTCGGCGGTCAGGCGGCCTCCCGTTCATAGAGCCGGTAAGTCTTGTACACTTTCCCGCCGAAAGTTTCCAGCAGGCGGCGCATCATGGTGTTGTCCTCGAGAATCCACGAGGCCTCGGCGTCTTTGAAACCGACCTTGAACCCGGTCTTGAAACCTTCCGTGAGCATGACTGCTTCGAGGCCGCGGTTGCGATACTTCTCTTTGACGCCCAGGGTGACGACGCGGCAACGGGGCGGGCACTTCCAACCGAGAGCGTAAGGCAGGAATCCGAGGAGCCTGGGTGTCAGGAGGCGTCCGCGCAGGGGCTGGAGGACCAGGTTGTAATCCGGCAAGGCGAGCATGAATCCGAGCGGCTCGGTGGCCGTCTCGGCGACCCAAAGCAAGCCTTCCACCAGGAGCGGCTTGAGGCGGCTGGCCATGAAATCAATCTCAGAGTCCGTCATGGGCACAAAACCCCAGTTGGCCTGCCAGGCGGCATTATAGACCTCTTTGACCTTTGCCAGGTCGCGCGCGAGTGTGGCCTTGCGGATGGGTGTGAAGATCAGTTCCGGGTGCCGCTGGCGCGTCTTCTCCGCCAGGCGCGCCAGGCGGTCGAGCGGGCACTTGGCGAAATCCATATAGAAAGCCAGCAGGTCCTTGGCTTTGCGAAACCCCTCGGCGGCCACAAGGTCCACATAGTAACGGGGATTGTAGGGCATCATGAAGGTTGGCATGGAATCGAAGCCCTCGACCAACAAGCCGCACTCGTCATTGGTCGTGGGATTCATCGGTCCGAGAAGGCGCTTCATGCCTTTGCTGCGCGCCCAGTTGATCACCTCCTGAAAGAGACGCCGGCTTGCTTCCCGGTCGTCCACACACTCGAAAAAGCCGAAGAACGCGGCGCGGTCGTTCTGGGTGCGATTGTGGGCCTGGTCGAGAATGCCCGCGATGCGCCCCACGTCCTGGCCGTTGCGGGAGGCGACCCACAAGGCCATTTCCGCGTGCTCGAAGAGCGGATTCTCGTCGGTGAAAACCTTTTTGAGGTCCATCAACAGCGGCGCCACCCAATACGGGTCATCGCGGTAAATGCCATAGCTGACCTTGAGGAAACGGAGCACATTCCTCGGCGCACGCGACAACGAAACGATTTCAATGGAGTTGGCGGTCATATTTCCAGCGGCGCATTGTAGCAAGAGTTGAAAGGAGCGGAAGGCGAAAAGACAACGGCAATCACCGTGTGTCCCCCACCGGTATTTGGCGGTATTTGGCGGTAATTGGCGGTATTTTCCGCACCTTTTACCGCCTGATACGGCCCTTGAAGGACCAACCCGGATGGGCGATTCGACGCCTTTTCCGTCAAAAGCGCAAAGTGCATGTACCTGCATGTACCTGCATGTACCTGCATATTTTGGGGTTTGAACCGTCTGATTTGGCGCCTTTATGCACCTTTATGCACCCAGTCTGCCTGCGACGAGGGCTTGGCACGCCGTCTTGTCCAATTCTTGTTTTTCAAGGCTTGACTGGCCATGATTAGCTTTGATTGGCTTTGATCAGGCTTGATTGGCTCCCTTTCTGGCCGGATTTGAACATTTGACGGCTGGCCGGGAGGCCCGCCCCACGCGCAGACGACGGAGGGCAGGCTCCGCCGAGCCTTCCGCCAACTTATCCCGCCCCCGCCTTGCCGCCTTCGCCAAGGCTACGGCGCGCCAAGCCCGCCGCCAAGCCCCAGGGCCCGCTCTGACGACCCGTTGGGGGGTGCCCCCCCACCGTAAGTTACCGTAAGTTAGCGTAAGTTACCGTAAGCCACCAGGCCGGCAGCCCTTGCAGGACCGCCCGCCTTCGTTAAGCGCCAAGTTGCATGTACCTGCATGTACCTGCATGTACCTGCGACTTTATCGTTATCGGCCGGGCGTAAACCACCCGCAGCAGGGGGAGGATTTCAAACGCCAAGGCGCGAAGATGCAAGGGCGCAAAGAGGATCGGGCGTCAGCCTCTGGCCGCGCCACAACCCCCTGGAGGAGGCGGGTCTTCCTTTGCCCCTCCGCTGCCCCGCTGCAAAATGTCAAAGAACGGGCGCGTAAGCGCCGCACAGTTTCGATATTACCACGTTTTGATGGGACTTCAAATAATAAGTGTTAAATATTTTTCCACGTCAAAGCAGTTTTCATGCCAAGCGGCGACTTTTCCGGCGGTTTTTTCCCGGGCAGAGGCGCAACGGCGCCAATACCAATTTTCCAGGACCCCTTTCCCGGTCCGCTCAGGACGATCCAGCCGCGCTGGCACTGGAAAGATTGCGAGGCTGCCGCGGTTCGTCCGTTCATGGCTTGACAAAGGGCAAACTTGATTTGCAGCTTTAACCCGGGTATGTTCCGGTCATGACGAATTATCGTGTGACTTTGATTGAACATGAGGACGGGGTTTCAGTGAGTTGTCCCGCGCTCAAAGGGTGCCACTCGCAAGGGCGCACGCGCGAAGAGGCGTTGAAAAACATTTGCGAAGCGATTCGGGAGTGGCTTGCGGCGGAAGCGGATGAAGCGAAGTTGTTCAAAGTGAGCGAAGCCGAAGTGGTGGTTTGATATGCCCAAACTTCCCGGGGTCCGCCACCAAGACGCCGTGCGCGTTCTTGAAAAAGTTGGCTATCGCATCATTCGGCAAGGCGGCCACATCGTCATGTCCAATGGCGAAACGCGGCTGATTATTCCACGCGCAAATCCGGTTGATCCTTACACAATGGGAAACATTGCCCGCGACGCGGGAATGACGCCGGATGAATTTCGGCGGTTGCTTTGAAATCTGCATTGCGGTATTCTGCGGTTCTCTCTGCTTTTGGGCGGGGCAATTCCAGGTCCTCCGCTGCGGGCGTCGTGGTGAAGGGCGCGACCAATGTATCCGGGGCATTGGCATGGATGGCGGCTGCAACCAAGGGAAATTCAACCACGGATTTCGCGGGTGGCACGGATAAGAAACGACGGGGTTCCCATCCGTGAAATCGGTGAAATCCGTGGTAAGAAAACGAAGGGGAAAGAGGGCGGCGCGAGACGCGCCGCCCGGCGACCGGGACGGTCGCGGTCCCCAATCATCCTGGCGCTGTCGGAAGATTTACCGAAAATGTCGAGGAACCGTTTTTGTCTTAGGCCGGGGATTGGACGCAGGTTCATTTTTCCTTTGCTTCCAATTGGAACGTGACCTCGACGGGGGTGTTCAAGGGCGGCAGGGCGTTGGAGTTGATCTGCCAAATCTGGTCGTTGTCGTGGCCCGGCCTGGGATTGTTGACCATGGCGTCAATGTCGTCAATCAGGGCGACGATCTGGCCGTCCCGCTGGGCGGTGAAGGTTCCGCGCACGACCCTGGAGCCGTTGAAGGTCCAGCTTCCGCGGCTGGCGTTGGTTTTGGTGTTGAGATTGATCAGGCAATCCTCGGCGCGGGCGCGCTTTTGCCCGCCGTCCACCGGCCAGGCCAGTTCGATGGCAATGGGGTCGCCGGTGATGGCCAAAGGCGGCGGGGAGTTGGTGTCGCCGGCGGGGCGGTTGACGTGGAAGGGGACGGTGGGCGCGTCAAGGAGGGCCGGAGTTTGCGGGGCGCCCTTGGCGCCGAGCAAAAGCATGGCCAATTGAATATGGCAGGGATCGGCATCGGTTTTGAGGAGGCTTTCGTAGGTCTTGCCCTTGGAATTGACGAGCAAGTACTCGATCAAGCCGTCATTCATGATGAGGCGGGCCGGGAAGCGGACGGTTCGATGGGCCTTATCCAGCCGCACCTGGCCCAGCTCGAAGACCTCGGCGCTGATTTGGCGCAAGGGCGGATTGGTCGCCTGCGCGCGCAAGGCCGGCCCCGGCGCGGCCAGGGCGAGCAAAGCCATCACCCCTGCCGCCCAATTCCGCCGTCCAATATTCATTCCGGGAGTCTGCCACTTTTTTGGCCAAAGGAAAACAGAGGAATCCTCCGTCCGGACACTTGCGCGTTCTTAGCGTCCGCGCAAAAATAACTTCCGATAACGGGGCGCTATAAAAACATAATGGAGGTGGCGCCTGAAAGCGCATTCTCGAAGGCCATTGAAAATTGGCCATTGAAAATTTGTCATCTGCAATTGAGTCCCGCTTCCCCATCTGCTCAATTGACAACAAGCCTGCCTGACCGGTTTCCTGCCCACCAAACGCGCGGCGCAAGACCCGGAAAGGTGTTCCCGGACTATGCGCGAAGGGATCGTCACGGCGCGAGCAGGAACGTGCCGCTCCGGTTGGTGCCCAGGAAATAGCCGGCGGCGTTGGTCCGGTTTTGCAGGAGGACGCCGCTGATTCTGTTGGTTTGCCTTGGATTGGACGGGTTGACAAAAGTGCCGCGGATGACGCCGTTGGTCTTGGTGATCGCCAGAGCCAGTTTGTTCGTGTTCCCGGCGATGACATTGGCGTCGGGGACGGTGATCGTGCCGTTTGACGCCAGTGTGATCTGAGTGTTGGTGATGGAGTAGGGCGGATCGTCCCACTCCAAGATCACTTGCAGGTTCGTCCGTTGCCCGCTGGTCAGGCTCAAGAGCGGCTTGTTGGTCGAAGTGTAAACAGAGCCGATGATGGCCGCCTGCTCGTTGGTGAAGCCGGAACGATAGACGGCAGCCTTGTTGGAGTTGGTCGCGTTGATCCAACTGGCGTTGGTCGAGAAAATAATCGCGGCGCCGTTGGTGTTCGTGAAGCAGTTCCAACTCCAGAGTGAACCATGGCCGCCGTAAAGCGCCACGTAGCACGGCCAATAGCCGTCCTTGGATACAAAGCTAGTTTGGCTGACAGAATTGGTTCCGTCCGCCAAATGCCCGACAAAGCTGACGGCGCCCGCCTGCACTGTCACCGTCCCGCAACTGGTGCCATACGGGCCTACCGTCGGGTCATTGGTGCCGGGGATGATCAGGGTGTAGTGACCCTCGTAATTAGAGGCCTTTTGTTCGAGGTCCGCGATCACTTGAGCCACAAAACTGCCGTCCGTGTTGGAGACCGTGCCGCTGACCGTCTGGCTGGCAAAATCCAGTTGCAACGTCGTGATCAAACTGCTTTCTCCCTTGCGCGGCGTGGTGATGGTTACGGCGCCGGCCGGGTTGAAGAGTCCGGCCAACGAGGGCGTGTTGGTCCCGATGGTCAGTTTGCCGGACAAGACGCCGTTGGTTTTGACGGTGAAAGTGATCGCGCCGGAATTGGTCTGCTGGCGCGGGGCGTTGGCCGGGGCGAAAAGCCCGTTGTAGGTTCCTGCCACGGCCCATTCCAGGAAGACATTGGTGACGAAGTTGGCCGTCAATGTCAGGCCGGATTGCATCTTGAAATTCAGGACCGGATTGTTGGAAACAAAGTTAGTGCTGCCGCTGGCCACCCAATTGGAGAAAAGCCAATGATGGCCCGCCTTGGCGGTGAGAGCGTAGTTGGTGCCGATGGCCAGCAATGCGCCATTGTCTTTGGGGGCGAAGGCGCCATTGCCGTTTGTGAGAACAACCAGCGTCGCGCTGGGGATGAATGTGAAGGTGATCTCGTTGGTGGGTGAGATGTTGCCGTTGGCGTCCTGGGCGCAGGCGCGGATGGTATTCGCTCCCGGGTTGAGAGTGACGCTGGCCGTCCAGTTGCTCCAAGAGTTGGAGGGCGTAGCCAACGTCCAACTGCCCCCGTTCAATTGATAAGAGACCGATTCCACGGCCACGTCGTCCTTGACCGTGCCGGTGACCAGAAGAAGCGCATTGCTCACGCTCTGGCCGGATTTGGGCGAGGCGATGGTCAATAGGGGATTCCCGTACACGTAAATCCCGGCAGCCGAGGTGGTGGCTCCATTGGTGATCGTGACGATTTGATCCGATGGCGCGCTCCAGGCGGAAATGGGCCTGAAGGAGACGAGGTGACGGCCCACAGACAGATGCGCAAGCGTGGCGGCACTATTCCGAAAGGTCCCTGCGTCCACCCGCCATTGCGCTCCGGCCCTGACGGCGCCGGACGGCTCAATGGTTACTTGCAAAGAACCGTGCATCGTGTTCCACGAGGCGATTCCGAAGACCGCCAACGCAGAGGCGGTGCCGACATACACTTTGCCGTTGGCCACCGTGGGCACGACGAATTTGATCGGAGCGCCCAGCGCGTCGCGCAACCCGGCCTGCTGGCTGTTGTAAAGTTCCCGCGCCAGATTGGTGGCGTTGAAAGCGTGCAGAACGGCCGAGGAAGCGTATTGCAGCGCCCAGACGATGCCGTTGCGGGTCCCGTTGGCGGAAATGGAGGGAGTCGCTCCCCGCAATGGGAAGATCGTGCCGTTGATGGAAGAGGGAGTGGTTCGCAGAAGGCCGTCCGAAAAGGAGAAGGCTTTGGGCGTGTCGGCTTGGGCGATGTAATAGAGGGTATGGTCAAAGTAAGCCGGTGTGGACCAGCACCCATTTATGGCTGCGAGCGATTGAACAATTTGATTGTTATTGGAGGGATTAAAATGGCCGAGAGCGTCGCGATCCACCAGATGGATGATCCCGTCCTTGCCCGCGCCGACGGCCAGGTGCGGATGGGCCGAACTGCCGACGGCATCGGGCAGCACGACCAGGCCGCCGGAGCCTTCGTCCAAGTCCGCGCTGGAGAGGTACTGTTGGTCGCAAGGTGTGAAATAATCCGTCAGGTTCAGGTTCGTGCCGCTGGGGGTGAGTTTGATGAAGCTGTCGCCGAAATCGCCATTGGTGGTTCCGTCAAAGGTGCCATTGCCGGAGATGAGAAAGATGTTGCCAGCAGCGTCGGTGGCGGGGCCGTCGCCGCTTTCCCAGAAGCCGGCTTCTGCGCCGTTGGGAGTGGAATTGAAGACGCCCTGGGGCTGCAAGGTTTGGGCGTTGAAGCCCAGAACCCAGCCGTGATAAGGGCGGATGTCGCCCAGCGAGGCGAAGGCCAGATAGACGACGCCGTTGGCCAGCAGCAAGCCGGGACGGTTCAACTGGCGCAGCCCAATGAAGGGGACATGGCCCGCGCCATCATTGCCGTCGCCTGTGCCGGCCACCACCGGCTGGATGATGACCGGCCCGCCGAATTTCTCCGCGCCGGAACCCAGGTCCAGAGCGTGCAGCCGATGAACGTAATTGGTGGCCGTTGCGGTGACTTCCTTCGTTCTGGCTTCCACGTAAAGGGTCATGCTGGCGGGATCGATCACGGGCGTGCTGGTGATGCCGATTTCCGGAGATATATCAGGGCAATTGACATCGGCACTGGACACGGTGGTCACGCCAGCGGACGGATTGATGAAAGTAACCTGCCAAAGCGGCGCGGCATTGCTGCCGGCGTCGCTGTCGGCGTCGAAGGCAAAGACGCTGTCGTGTTCGGTCGCGACAAAGACGACGTTGTGCGTTCCTTTGTTGGTGATGGTCACCGCGGCCACAAAGAGCGGTTGGGCGTAAATCTGGCCATCGACGGCACAGGAGAACAACAGGCCGAAAGTATTGGTATTGACGTTGGCGAGGGTGAGATTGGTTTCGTTCAAGATTTGTCCCGTCCGCGCGTTGTCGTTATGATACGTCAGCACATTGGTTTGGGCTTGCGCCGCTCCCGCGGCAGCCAAGAGCAGAAAGGCGAAAAAGAGGAGCCATTTCCTTTTCATATTTATGAAGGAGTTTGAAATTTTACAGAAACGATTAAACGGGCGCGCCAAACGGTTACGGGCGACTGGGAGACGTTTAAAGGAAATCCAACCTTTCCGCAGTTTCGAGATTGCGTCATTGGCGAGGGGCCTGAATGTCGCCCGGTCGGTCATGGCTGAAAGGTCGTATATTTGTAACGCGAACAGACGTCAATTGTTATTGCAAGTTTTCACTTTTTGTCCGACGACCGGCCAATTAGCGGTATGCGGAGCAGCATGGCGGGTGTCCCACCCTCTTTGTTTTCCATGCTTGCGAAGTGGTTCCCAGTTGAAGCGCGTGCTCAAGGGGAAGCCACCGGGCCGAGACGCGGGTCAGCCTTGAACAGGCGGGGCTTGCCAAGGCTGATCTTTCCAAAGTCCGGATTCAGGATGCGATAAGCTTGAATTCGCGCCCCTGAGGCAACGGCGTTCATGAATAGACGCCGTGCTCGATTCGACCCAAAATGTTATCCAACTCCCGCAGTCCGACGGCCGTTCGCGCATAGGCCAGCGGGGTGGCCCCACCCAGAGCCCGAATGGGATTCTTAAACCAGTGAACGGCGCCGGGTTGGCTTTCCAACACATTGACCGCACGATGAAACAGGCGGGAAAGCTCCCAAAGCCGTTCCGATTCGCTCAAACTGAGCCATCCGTCCTCCAGACGGCGTTGAAAGGTCCGCGGATTGAGCCGCAACAATCCGGCGACATCCTCCAAAGTAACTTCCAATTTTTGGGCCAAGTCGCGCGCCAGCGACGCCGGCAAGCCATTGGTGATGGCCGCAATGAGCTGCGCCTGGGGCAATTCGTCGAGTTCCGTGAGCGTCTCCACGCTTCTGTCTGCCATTCCGCTTGCCATTCTGTCGCTGAGAATACGCCGAGTTGGCCACCGGGCAAGGGCGAACACGAACTTGAAAAACCTCCCGCTTGAATTGAGCCTTCAGCCGTAACGGAACCAAGTCCGGTCATCGCCCCTGCAATCCAATTCCACCGTCCGATATTCAGTCCGGGAGTTTAGAACTGCCTTGGCCGAAGGATGCGGTCACAACTCATCGCCCGGCAACGGCGGCACGTCGGGCACTTTGTCGAGCAATGCTTCAAAGTCCGCGGGATTCGCCCGGTGCGCCCGGGTGTCGATGTCATCGCGAATTCGCCATGCTTCCACCTGCGCGGACAGGGCGAGCGCAACGATTTGATCCACACTCACCCTTTCACGTTGAGCAACCTCGGCCGCCAACTTGGCCAGGTAATCAGGCACTTTGGCCTCTATAGTCGTCATACAATGTTAGATCGAGCCTCAGGCCGGGTTTTCCAGGAAGGCCTGATGGACGGCGCGCATGGCGTCTTCGCCGCGGGCCAGGTCAACGACCACGGAAATCTTGATCTCGCTGGTGGAAATCATGTCAATGTTGATGCCGGCGGCGGCCAGCGTGTCGAACATCTTGGCGGCCACGCCGGGATAACTTCTCATGCCCACGCCCACGATGGACAATTTGCCGATTTTCTCGTCGGCGATGATGGTGCGGACGCCGAGGGCCTCTTTCATGCCTTCAATGATTTTGGCCGCTTTCAACAAGTCGGGCTTGTCCACCGTGAAGGAAAGGTCCGTGGCCGGGGCTTTGGGAGTGTGGCTGATGTTTTGCACGATCATGTCAACGTTGATGTTGGCGTCGGCGATGGCCTTGAAAACGCGGGCGGCGACGCCGGGGCGGTCGGGGACTTCGACCAGCGTGATCTTGGCCTGGTTTTTGTCGAGGGAGACGCCGCGGATGACGACGCCTTCCATGCTGCGGGATTCTTCTTTCACAATGGTTCCTGGGTTGTCATTGAGACTGGAGCGGACTTCGAAGGGGACGCCGAATTTCTTGGCGAATTCGACGGAGCGGGATTGCATGACCTTGGCGCCCGAGCCGGCCAGTTCGAGCATTTCGTCGTAGGAAATCTCGGCCAGCTTGCGGGCGCGCGGGACGATGCGCGGGTCGGCGGTATAGACGCCGTCCACGTCGGTGTAAATCTGGCACAGGTCGGCCTTGAGTGCGGCGGCCAAGGCGATGGCGGTCAAATCGGAGCCGCCGCGGCCCAAGGTGGTGATCTGGCCCTCCGGGGTTTGCCCCTGAAAACCGGCGACGATGACGACCTTGCCCTCCTTGAGCAGGGTGTGGACCTGTTTGGGGGTGATGTTCCTGATTTTCGCCTTGGTATGGACGCCGTCAGTCATGATGCCGGCTTGGGCGCCGGTGAGGGAAACGGCGGGAACGTCCAGCGCCTGGAGGGCGATGGCGGTCAAGGCGATGGTGGTTTGCTCGCCGGTGGCCAGGAGCATGTCCATCTCCCGCTCGTTGGGCAGGGGCATCAATTCCTTGGCCAGTTTGATGAGGTTATCGGTCACGCCGCTCATGGCGGAAACGACCACCACGATGTGGGTGTCCTTGGCGCGAGAGGCCGCGACCCGCGAGGCGACATTTCTGATGCGCTCCGGATTGGCGACCGACGTGCCCCCGAATTTTTGAACAATCAGCATTTCCGGCCAGTTCTCTCTCTGGCAGGGCAGGGAGCATAGTAAGATTGCGGCCCGATTGCAACGGCGAGTTTGGCCGGTGTGGCGGGGATGGCTTGGCGCGGCGCCGCGCTTTGGCGTTGTTTTCGGCGCAAAATGGGCCATCTTTATCGTGTGACGGTGTCCGAGGCCAACGATACAAGCTCGACTGAGAAATTGCTGCTCAGGGCGCTGGTCCTGTCCCTTTTGCTGCATTTGACCCTCTATGGCACCTGGCGTGTCGGCGCCAACCGCGGTTGGTGGCGAAACATAACCATGCCCGCTTGGATGCAGGCGGTGTCCAAGGCCCTGACGCCGGCTGCGTCCAAAAAACGCGCTTTGGACCTCCCATCGCAGACGCAATTGACGTTCGTGGAGGTGGACCCCGCCCTGGCCACGCCCGAGCCTCCGAAAGAGCCGAAGTTCCAGGGAGCCAGGAACACGCTGGCCGCCAACCCGGAGATCAAGGTCCCCTCGGACAAGCCGGACATTGAGGGCCGGGAGAAGGAGTACCTGAAAACGACGGAGAATGTCGAACCCCGACACCAACCCGCTCCGCCCGCCCAGCCGCCGCCCCAAGCGCAAATCGCCGCCGCCCCTGGCGCGCCCCAAAAATCTTACGTGCCCGGTGATCTCACCATGACCCGGCCGTCAGACAAGGCGCAGGAAGGCAGGAGCGACGCGGAATCAGCCGCCCAGGGGCAAGCCCAACCTGCCCACGAGCGTCCCCGCACCATCGCGGAGGCCCTGGCCAGAAACGGAATGCCCGGGGAAAAATCGCGCCAGACCGGCGGCGTCCCTCGCGTGAGTTCCCAAAGCTCGCTGGACGTCAAAGGGACGCCCATCGGAGATTATCTGGGACAGATGGCCGATGCGGTGCAGCAACGGTGGGACCAGTTGCTCAAGGACCAGACGGCGGACACCTACGGCAAAGTGGTCCTGCAATTCCGGCTGCATCCCGATGGCAAGGTCTCCGACATAAAGTTGGTGCGAAACGAGGTGAGCGATTTGCTGGAGACGACCTGCGAGCAGGCCCTTCGCGACCCCGCCCCGTACCAGAAGTGGCCGCGCGAGATGCGCCTGCTTGTCCCCACCGACTACTACGAAATCACATTTACTTTCTATTACGAGGCCTATTGAGATAGATTGACCACGCGAGAAATTGACGAACATGGAAACGGTCATCATTTATGTGCTGTGGTTTGTGTTGGTGTCGGCCTCCGTCATCGGCCTGGCCTTTATCATCGAACGGGGGCTGGCATTGCGCGCCGGCAAGATCATCCCCCCGGAGGTGCGGTCGGCGCTGGGCCTGTTCCGCACGGCCGACGACCTGCCGATGCTGCGGCGCATCTGCCAGCAGCACCCCTCGCCGCTGAGCCGCCTGCTCCTGCTGGCCGACAAGCATCAGTCCTGGCCGCGGGCCGAGAACGCCGGCGGCTTGGAGACCAACGCGCGGCAGGAGATTGCCCGGCTGGAACGGGGCCTGGTCGTGCTGGAAATCATCGTGGGCGTGGCGCCGCTGCTGGGGTTGATGGGAACGGTTTACGGATTGATCGTGCTTTTCGCCGGGCTGGGGGCCTCCGGGTTGGGCGACAACAACGCGGTGGCGACGGGCATCGCGTTTGCGCTCAATGCGACGTTGCTGGGCTTGTTCTCGGCGATTCCATCCCTGGTGGCGTGGAGCTATTACAACCGGAAGATCGAGCACCTGGCCGTGGAGATGGCGTCATTGTGCGACGGGTTTTTGCGCCAGCTTTATCGCAATGAGCAATCGTCCGAACTGGCGGACGAGCCGGCCGCCGGGCGCTCTTGAGGGGCCATGCAATTCTCCACCCGCAGACGGCGCCCGGCCCCGACGGTCATCATTGTCTCGCTCATAGACGTGTTGATCGTGGTGCTGATTTTTTTGATGGCGACAACGACCTTCAAACAGCAGCCGGCCCTCAAGCTGGCGCTGCCGGAATCCAACCAGCCCAAAACCGGCGCGACCCCCAAGAACGCCATCATCGTGACCATCACCAAGAACGGCGTGCTTTACTACAAAACGGACCCGGTGACCCTGGAGGCGCTCCAGCGCGACCTGACCGCCGCCGCGCGCTTGAATCCTGAAACCAGCATCGCCATTCGCGCCGACACCGACGCTCCGTGGGGCAAGGTGGTCAAGGTGCGGGACGCGGCCAAGGCGGCGAACATCAAGAGCGTCAGCGCCTCCGTCCAAAGCGGCGCGGGGCGGTAAGCGTCCGCGCAAAAATAACTTCCGGTTTTGCCAGTGCCCTTTCGGCCAAACCCGTTTCGAAACGCGAGAGAGTTCGAAGGCGTTGATTGACAATTGGTCAATGAGAATCTGTCATCTGCAATTGAGTACCGCTTCCCCATCTGCTCAATTGCCAATTACAAATTTTCAATGACCAATTGTCAATGGCCTTCGAGAATGGGCTAAAACACATTCAGGAGAAGTTACGGCTCGGAGTTTATCCGCAACAACTCCTCGGCGATTTGCACGGCGTTGAGCGCCGCGCCCTTGAGCAGTTGGTCCCCGGCCACCCAAAAACACAGCCCGTTGTCCATCGCGCAGTCCTGCCGCAGCCGGCCGACCTGGCAATGGTCACGGCCGCTGGCTTGGAGCGGCAGCGGATACTCCTGTTTGGCCGGATTGTCCACCAAGTCCAGTCCCGGAGCGCGGCTCAGAACGGCGCGGGCGGCCTCCACCGTGACGGGCCTCTCAAACTCCGCGCTGAGCGCGATGGAGTGCGCCCGATAAACCGGCACGCGCACGCAGGTCACGCTGGCGCGGAAGGAGGGGTGATGCATGATCTTGCGCCCCTCGTTCTCCATCTTGGCCTCCTCCTTGGTGTAGCCGTTGGGCAGGAAAACATCCACCTGCGGCAGGACGTTGAAGGCGATCTGGTGCGGATAGACCTCGCGGGTCGGCGGCTGGCCGGCGACGATTTGCCGGACCTGGCGGTTGAGTTCCTCGATGGCCCTGGCGCCGGTGCCGGAGACGGCCTGGTAGCTGGAGGCGAAAATTCTCTTGACACCAAACGCCCGGTGCAGCGGGTAGAGCGCCATGAGCGTGATGGCGGTGGTGCAATTGGGATTGGCGATGATCCCCTTGTGCCAGGCGATGTCCGCCGCGTTGATCTCCGGCACCACCAGCGGCACCGCCTCGTCCATGCGAAAGGCGCTGGAATTGTCCACCACCACGCCGCCGGCCTTGACGGCCAGGGGCGCGAATTGCCTGGAGATGCCGGCGCCGGCGCTGAAGAGGGCGATGTCAACCCCTTGGAACGAGCCGGCCGTCAATTCCCGCACGGTCACGGGCCGGCCGTGGAAGGGCATTTCCTTGCCGGCGGAGCGGGCCGAGGCCAGCAAAGTCAATTGGCCCACGGGAAACTTCCGCTTCTCCAGCGTCCGGATCATTTCGACACCCACGGCGCCGGTGGCGCCGACAATTGCGACACGTGGTTTCGGGTTCATCAGAATTTGTTCATGGCTTATGGCGGCCCCGGCCGCTTGTCACCGGCGCGGCTTTCTCCGCGGCCGGCCCGGCGTCCCGCGCGCGGGCCGATGGGTCCGGCGCCGCTTGGCGCAGGCGGGCGATGACGGCCGGAATGTGAGTCAACAAATAATCCACCTCTTCCTCCGTGTTGTAAAAGCCCAGGCTGAATCGCACGCAGCCCTTGGCCCGCGCCGGTTTCAGGCCCATGGCCGTCAGGACATGCGAGGGGTTGAGCGATCCGGTCGTGCAGGCCGAGCCGCTGGAGGCGCAAATCCCCAGTTCGTCCAGCCTCATCAAGATCCCCTCCGCCTCGACAAAGTCGAAGGCGATGTTGCTCGTGTTGGGCAGGCGCGGCTCGGCGGCGCCGTTGCGAAACGCGTGGGGAACGGCGCGCAAAATCGTCTCTTCCAGCCGGTCGCGCAACCGCCGCACCCGCGTGTTTTCCTCCTCCAGCCGGGCCAGGGCCAATTCCGCGGCCCGCCCGAAACCGACGATGCCGGCGACGTTCTCCGTCCCGCCCCGTTTGCCGCGCTCCTGGTGGCCGCCGAAGAGATAGGGCTGGAATTTGACGCCCTGCCGGGCGAAAAGCAGGCCGATGCCCTTGGGCGCGTGGAGCTTGTGCGCCGAAAGCGTCAGGAAATCCACCCCCAGCGCATGCGCGTCCATTTTCAATCTGCCCGGCGCCTGGGTGGCGTCGGTGTGAAAGAGGACGCCCTTGCTCCGGCAGATGGCGGCGATCTCCTCAATGGGGAAAATGACGCCCGTTTCATTGTTGGCCCACATCACCGAGACCAGGGCCGTGTCGGGCCGGATGGATTGATCGAGCAAGTGCAAATCGAGCAGGCCCTCGGCGTCAACGGGCAGGAAAGTCACCTCGCAGCCCTGTTGGCGCAAGAACTGGGCGTGTTTGATAATGGCCGAATGTTCGACCGCCGTGGTGAGGATGTGGCGTTTGCCCGGTTGGGTCAGCAGCGCGCTTTGCAGCGCCGCGTTGTCGCTCTCGGTGCCGCAACTGGTGAAGACCACCTCCCTCGGCCCGGCCCCGATCAGGGCGGCGACCTTTTCCCGCGCCGCCGCGAGATGTTTGGCTACCTGGCTGCCGAAGCGGTAGGCGCTGGAGGGATTGCCCCACCAATCGCGCCAGAAGGGAATCATCGCCTCCACCACCTCCGGCGCGACGCGCGTGGTGGCGTTGTTATCGAAATAATATGTCCGGCGTCCGGTCATGTCTCGGTGGCACAAGCACCATCGTAATTCTAGCGGTTGCCGTTCAAACCGCAAGCCGCCAGCGGGCCAAGCCCGGTTAAAGGGCGGGTCGGGCGCGTCTTTTTGGCGGTTTTTAGCGGCGAATCATCACTCCAGCCGCCTCGCCATGTCTATATTTGACAACGCCCGCAACAATTCCGCCGCGCTCCCGGCCTGCCCCGGCAGGACAAAATCCGGCGCGATCTCCGCCAGCGGCGCCAGCACAAAGCGCCGCAGGTGCGCCCGCGGATGCGGCAGGACCAAGTCAGGCCCCCGGACCACGCGCGCGCCGAACGCGATCAAATCCAGGTCCAGCCGCCGCGGCTCGTTCCGCATTCTCCTGGGGCGCGGCCCGAATTCCTGTTCCAGAATTTGCAGTTGACTCAGGAGCGATTGCGGCGTTTCCTCCGCCCGCGGCCGCAGCCCGGCCACGGCGTTGACAAAAGGCGGCGAGCCGGGCGGGCAATCCACCGGCGCGGTTTGCCAGAGGGAGGAGCGCAGCAGCGGCGCGTCGGAGAGCGTTTGCAGCCGCTCCAGGGCGCGCCGCACCATCGCCGCCGGGTCGTCCAGATTGGAGCCGAGGGCGACAAAGGCCATTTCGTCCGCGTTGCTCCTCATGTCGCCGATGGCCTGACTGTCGGGCAAATCAGCCCCCCGGTCAATTGAGGAATTTTACGTCCGGCAATTCCTTCCAATTCAACTTTTAACTTCGCCCTTTGAATCTTAAACTGGGCGCCGTGAACGGGTTCGGCGTCATTCATGTCCCTGATTTCTATCTCCAGGCCGCCCTGCGCCTGGAGCCGGAGATGTCTTCCCGCCCGGTCGCTTTGCTCGACGACCAGACGCCCAAACCGTCCGTTTTCCAGGTGACCGATGCCGCCCGCCAGGCTGGGGTCGCCGCGGGACTGACTTCCACCCAGGCCATGGCCCGCTGCCCCGGCCTGATCTTCAAATCTCGCTCCCACCCGCGCGAACTGGCCGCCGCCGCCATGCTCTTGCAATGCGCCTACTGTTTCTCGCCGAACATCGAGGCCACGGCCGACGGCGTTTGCACCATGGACCTCAAGGGCCTGCCCGTGGCGGACGCAAGGGAAAACTGGGCGCGTCAAATCCAGGACGCCCTGGCCCAATTGCAACTCCAGGCCCAAATCGGCCTCGCCCAAACGCCCCACCTCGCCTGGCTGGCGGCCCGGCGCGCGCGGCCTTTTTTCTTCGTCCGCGACGCGGAGGAATTTGTCGCCGCGCTGCCCCTGGAATCCTTGGAGCCGGCCGCTCCGCTTTTGGAAATTCTGGAGACCTGGGGCCTCCGCACCGTCGGCGCGTTCCTGGCGCTGGGCAAGGAGAACATCGCCGAGCGCCTCGGCCCCGAAGCGGCGGAGCTTTTCGACCTGGCTTCCTCCCGCCGCGCGCGTCCGCTCAATCTGGTTGTCCCGGCTCCGGCCTACGACGAGGAAATGGAATTCGAGCAGCCGCTCGAAACGTTGGAGCCGCTGCTCTTTGTCCTGCGCCGCTTGATCGAGCAATTGGCCCGCCGCCTGGAAATGGCCTGCCTCGTGGCGGCGGAGTTGAACCTGCGCCTGGGCCTTTGTTCCGGCGCAGCCTGCGAACGCCTCTTGGTCATCCCCGCCCCGACGGGCGACGTGGAGACGCTCTTCCGCGTGCTGCGAACCTGTTTGGAAAATCTCCGCGCCGATTCGCCCGTCTCTTCGGTACGCCTGTCCGCCAAACCGGGGCGGCCGGCGTGCCATCAATTTGGTTTGTTCGACGCCGCTCTGCGCGATCCGAATCAATTCCACGAAACCCTCGCCCGTCTCTCCGCCCTCCTGGGCCCCAATCGCGCCGGCACGCCGCGCCTGGCCGATTCGCACCGGCCGGACGATTTTCGCATCGAGCCGGACGGCCTCGCCTCGCCGCCCGAAGTGGAACCCGACGACAACGACCCCGCATGGGAACCGCCCGCCGGGCCGGCCTTGCGCCGTTTCCGTCCGCCCATGCCCGCCACGGTGGAGGTGCGGTCGGGGCGCCCGGCCTTGTTGCGGTGCCCGGCTTTCACCGGCCCGATTTCTCTCTCTCGCGGCCCCTGGCGCCTCTCCGGCCACTGGTGGGACGACCGGGCCTGGGAACGCGAGGAATGGGAGGTCCAAACCCGCGACGGCGCTCTTTTCCGCCTCGTCCGGCAAAATGAAGAATGGTTTGTGGATGGGATTTTTGATTGACACCACGCCATGTACGTCGAACTCCATGCTCGCAGCGCCTTTAGTTTCCTCCGCGCTTCCTCCGCCCCGGAGCGCCTGGCCCAGGCCGCCGCCGCCTTGGGCCTGCCCGCCTTGGCCCTGTGCGACCGGGACGGACTGTATGGCGCTCCGCGATTCTGCAACGCGGCCAACGAACTGGGCCTGCGCCCCATCATCGGCGCCGAATTGACCATGGAGGACGGCGCGGCCCTGCCGGTCTTGGTGGAAAACCGGGCCGGCTACCAGAACCTTTGCCGCCTGCTCACCGGCGCCCATCTGCGCGCCCCCAAGGGTGAATGCCGGGTGGCATGGAGCGAATTGCCGGATTTCGCCGGCGGCCTTTTCGCGCTGACCGGCGATGAGCAGGGGCCGCTGGTCCGCTCCGCGCGGGCTTTCCGCGCCAAGGTCCGCGGCGCCCAGGCCCCGGAGCGGACGATGGAGCAACTGCTCCGCGTTTTCGGGCGCGACCGCCTCCGCGTCGAAATCCAGCGCCACCTCGTGCGCGGCGAGGATTCTGTCAACACTATCCTTATCCGCCTCGCCCGCGCCTTCTCCGTCCCCTTGCTGGCCACCAATGGCGTGCTGCACGCGCGCCCGGAGGGCCGCCCCGCTTTGGATGTCTTCACCTGCCTGCGCCATCACACGCACCTGGACGCCGCCGGCCGCCTGCTGGCGCCCAACGGCGAGCGGTTTCTCAAAAGCGGCGCGGAAATGGCGGCGCTGTTCCACGATCTGCCCGAGGCCGTTGAAAACACCGCCCGCCTGGCCGGCCGCCTCGGTTTCACCTTGACGGATTTGGGCTACCAATTCCCGCGCTTCCCCGTCGCGGCGGGCGAAACGATGGACGCCGTGCTGCGCCGCAAAACCCTGGCCGGCGCGCGCTGGCGTTACGACGGCGCCCTCCCCAAAAAAGTCGCCCGGCAAATCGAGCGCGAGCTGGCCGTCATCGAAAAACTGGGCTTCGCCGGTTACTTTTTGATTGTGGCCGATTTGGTCGGATTTTGCCGCCAGAACGACATCATGGCCCAGGGCCGCGGCAGCGCGGCCAACAGCACCGTCTGCTTCTGCCTAGGCATCACGGCGGTTGACCCGCTCAAATACCACACCCTCTTCGAGCGCTTCTTGAGCGAAGGCCGCAAAGGCTGGCCCGATATTGATATTGACCTCCCCAGCGGCGACCGCCGTGAGAAGGTCATCCAGGAAGTCTATCGCCGTTACGGGCCGCGCGGCGCCGCCATGACGGCCAATGTCATCACCTATCGCGGCCGCAGCGCCGCCCGCGAAATCGGCAAGGCGCTCAATTTCCCCGGCGACCTGCTGGACCGCTTCTCCAATCTCTTCGCCCACGGCGATTATCCCCACACCCTGGAGCTTTCCGCGCAAATCGCCCGCGCCGGCCTGCCGCGCGAGCATCCCCGCGCCCCCGCCTTCGCCTCGCTCTACTCGCAGATTTACGGCCTCCCGCGCCATCTGGGCCAGCATTCCGGCGGCATGATTATTTGCCAGGGCCAATTGGATGCCGTCGTCCCGCTCGAAAACGCCTCCATGCCCGGCCGCGTCGTCGCCCAGTGGGACAAGGACGATTGCCAGGACCTGGGCATTATCAATTGGATGCCGTCGTCCCGCTCGAAAACGCCTCCATGCCCGGCCGCGTCGTCGCCCAGTGGGACAAGGACGATTGCCAGGACCTGGGCATTATCAAAGTGGACTTGCTCGGCTTGGGCATGATGTCTCTCTTGCAGGACGCCATCGCTTTGACCGCCCGGCGCGGTCATCCGGTTGACCTGGCCAAAATCCCCAACGACGACCCGGCCACCTTCGACATGATGTGCCGGGCCGACACCATCGGCGTCTTCCAAATCGAAAGCCGCGCCCAAATGGCCACTCTCCCGCGCCTCCGGCCCAAATGCTTCTACGACGTCGTCATCGAAGTCGCCATCATCCGCCCCGGCCCCATCCAGGGCGACATGGTCCATCCCTACCTGGCGCGGCGCGCCGGGCGCGAGCCGGTCAAATACTACGACGAGCGCCTGCGCCCGGTGTTGGAGCGTACCCTGGGCGTGCCGCTTTTCCAGGAGCAATTGTTGCAAATCGCCATGCTCATGGCCGGCTTCTCCGGCGGCGAGGCCGAGGAATTGCGCCGCGCCGTCAGCTCCTCCCGCTCCGGCGAACGCATGGAAAAAGTCGCCGCCAAAATGCGCGCCAACATGGCCGCCCGCGGCGTCGCCCCCGCGGTCATTGACAGCATCTTGCAGGCCGTCAGCTCCTTCGCGCTCTACGGCTTTCCCGAATCCCACGCCATCAGCTTCGCCATCCTCGCCTACGGCAGCGCCTGGTTGAAGACCCACCGCGCCCCAGAATTTTACGCCAGCCTCCTCAACAACCAGCCCATGGGCTTTTACTCCCCCGACACCATCATCAAGGACGCCAAACGCCACGGCGTCCGCACCCGCCCCGTCTGCGCCGCCCGCTCCGGCTGGCTCTGCGACATCGAGGCCGACGACTCCATCCGCCTGGGCTTGTGCGTCGTCCAGGGCCTGCAACACGCCCGCACCCTGCGGATGCTCGACGAGCGCGCCCGCCAGCCTTTTGTCTCCATGGACGATTTTCAATGGCGTTGCGGTCTGGCCAAAAGCGACATGCGCGCCCTGGCCGAAATCGGCGCCCTGAATTGTTTCGCCCGCCACCGCCGCGACGCCCTCTGGCAAGTCGAGAAAGACCTCTCCGGCGACGATCTGTTCACCTGGGCCGCCCACCGCGCCCGCCCCCCCGCGCCCGCGCCCGCCGAAAGCAAAACGCCCCTCGCGCCCATGGACGCCCTGGAACGCCTGCGCGCCGATTACAAAGGAATGCGGATGACCACCGGCCCGCACCCGATGGCCCTGGTGCGCGCGCAATTGCCCGGCGTCTGGCGCGCGGGCGATCTGGACAAGGCGCGTCACGGCCAGACCGTGCGCATCGCCGGCAGCGTGATCTGCCGGCAGCGTCCCGGCACCGCCAAGGGATTTGTTTTCATCAGCCTGGAAGACGAGACCGGCGTGAGCAACGCCATCGTCACCCCTGCCCTGTTCGAGCGCCTGCGCCTGGTCATCACCCAGGAGCCGTTTTTGGAGATCGAAGGCCCCGTGCAGAACACCGACAACGTCATTGTCATCAAAGCCCGTCGCATCAAGCCCCTGCCGCAAGACAAGCTGGCCGCCTCCTCCTCCCACGACTTTCATTAGCCACCTGAAAGTCGTCGAGTGCCCCTCCGCGGAATGTGAGACAAAACTTCATCTCCTTCGTCCTTTCCGTCCCATTTGTCCTTTCCATCCCTTCCGTCTGGCCCTGACTCCAAAACCTTAAAGTTCCCAAGAATCTCCGATAAGAGGCGCTACAGACCCAATAGTTCTGGCAACTCAGGAGTCGTTCAGATATGAGTTGATCAAATGAAGAATCCAAATACTTCTCGTCGTGACTTTCTAAAAGCGTCCGCGCTGGCAGGCCTGGGCGCTTCGGTCGCCACTATTTCCACCACTGACGCCGCGGCCAAGGACATGTCAACCAAGCCGGTGACTTTGCCCAGCGGCATCGTCATTAAAGGCGACCTCGGCGTGACCCGTCCGCGTCCTTCCGGCCAGAAGCCGGTGCATGATCTCACGACCCCGCCGTTGGAAAAAGTCCGCGTGGCCCTCATCGGACTCAATCGCGGCATGGCCCATCTGGAGGCCTGTCTTAAAATCGAATTTTGCGAAATTGTCGCCGTTTGCGATCTGCGAGACGACCGCGCCAAGCACGCCGCCAGCGTCTGCGAAAAAGCCACTGGCAAGTCTCCCGCCATCTACAGCGGCTCCGAACACATCTGGGAAAAAATGGTCCAGCGCGACGACATTGACGCCGTTTACGCCGCCACCCCCTGGGCCTGGCATGTTCCCATGGCCCTCGGCTCGATGAAACATGGCAAACATGCCTTCGTCGAAGTCGCGGCGGCGGTCACCGTGGACGATTGCTGGAAGCTGGTGGACACCAGCGAACGCACCCGCCGGCATTGTGTCTTGCTGGAAAACTGTTGCTACGGCGAAAATGAGATGTTTGTTCTCAACATGGCCCGCCAAGGGGTCTTCGGCGACTTGACTCACGCCGAATGCGCCTATCTCCATGATTTGCGCCAGATGCTCTTTTCCCTCGGCACCGAAGGCGATTGGCGCCGCGACTATCATTGGCAATACAACGGCAATCTCTATCCCACGCACGGTCTCGGACCCGTCGCCCAATACCTGGGCCTCGGCCGCGGCGACCAGTTCAAATACCTGGTCTCAATGAGTTCGCCGGAGAAAAGTTTGACCCTTTATCGCGACCAAGCCAAGCCCAACGCCGGCCGGCACGCCAACGAGACCTACTTATGCGGCGACATGAACACCTCCCTTCTCAAAACCATTTTGGGCCGAACCATCCTGGTCCAGCACGATGTCGTCAGCCCGAGACCTTACAGCCGCATCAACGCCCTCTACGGCACCGGCGGCACATTTTTCGATTACCCGGCGCGCCTGGCCATCAATCATCCCCAAGAATTCGGCCTCAACGCCGGCGGCCCTGACGACTGGCTGGAGGACAAGGACATGATGATCATGCGCGAAAAATTCACCCATCCGTTGTGGCGAAAACTCCGGCAGCAGGCCGAAGGCGCGGGCCATGGCGGCATGGATTTCATCATCAACTGGAATCTCCTCGATCGCCTCCACAAGGGCCAGACTCCCGACAGCGTCGTTTATGATGCCGCCGCCTGGAGCAGCATCATTGAGCTTTCCTCCCGCTCCGTGGCCACCGGCAGCGCGCCCGTTGCGATCCCGGACTTTACCCGCGGCATCTGGCGGAGCCTCCAACCTCTCGGCATCGCCGGCAAAGAGCCATCCCCAAGTTAAAGGTCGCTCAATGCGCCTTCGCTCGATGTAAGACAAGCTTTCATCCCGTCCGATTATCCGTCCGATTCATCCGATTCATCCGATTCGTCCCATCCATCCCACCCATCCCATCCCCTTTGCCTTGATTCCAAAACCGGGGGGGCAGAATAACAGGATAGGGGTAGGGACGAGGGTTTGAACCTCGCCCCTCCCTCCAGATCGGACGGGCGGATCTCCCGCATCCGGCTTTCCGGTCAGTGGGTTCGCCATGCCTTGCCGCGATGGCTTGCGCTGGAAACGAAAGAGCAACAGCATGAGGCGCCATGAAGACAGTCTATTCTGCATTGCCAGGAAACAAAAACCTATCGCCGACTGGCAATAATATGACACGATTCCAACCCCTCCTCCGCTTCCTGCTCGTCGCGCAGCGATACGTCTTGGCCGCACTAGCTCTCGGCGCAACCTCGTTCGCATTCGCGGACGCAGCAGACACGTTTGATTATTTCGCTAACAACTGGAATGTCGTTGGATTGAAAGACCACCAGCGCGCTGCGCGGGTGATGCCGGACAATCGCATCATGCTGGACGGCAGAACCATGGTGCAGGTCCGATTCGGACGGAACTTGACGCCGTTGAGCCGGCGACAGGACAAGCAGATCATGGAGGGATGGATGCCCATCATGGAAATCGCCGCGGACGATGGGCCGGTCCACTACCAGTTCACTTACTGGGCGACACCCATGCCCGAGGTGAAGGATTGGCAGAAAGCGTTTGACTGGCCAACCGACGGCGAGAATTTCCTCGTCTGGGTGCGCTACAAGGCGACCAATCAATCGGAACAGCCAGCCGAGGCGAAGATTGAGATCAAACAGTCCGCCGCTCCGGCGCCCGGCAATTGTTCGATGGCCAGGGAACTGCCGCCGAGCGGGACAGTAGAGGGCGCAGCCCGCTTTGCCTTCTTCCCGGTAAATGATGCGGCGGCCGCTGCGTTTGAGAAAGAGGATGACAAAGTCTGGTTCCGGCGGACGGTTGAGTTTTGGCGGAGAATGGCGAAATCGGGCGCGACGATCCACGTGCCGTGCCAGAAAGCGACAGACGCCTTGAAAGCGGCGCTGGTCTGTCAGATGATCGCCAACGTCCACGGCGAAGTGCGCGGCGGCAAGGGATTTTACGAGGAGTTCTTCATCCGCGACGGCGCTTATCAGATCATGGAACTCGAAGAGGCCGGCCAGTGGGACGCGGCGCGAAAATCCGTCGAGTTGTTCCTGCCCCGCCAGCGTGCCGACGGCCGCTTTGAATCACAGGACAACGAGCTGGACGCCAACGGCCAGGCCGTCTGGGCGCTCTGGCAATACTGCCAGATCACCGGCGATCGCACGTTTCTCGAACGCGTTTATCCCGGCATGGTCCGCGCCGCACAATGGACGCAGCGCGCTCGCCGCCAAGCGGCGGCCGATTCGCCCTACGCGGGCCTGCTGCCGGCCGCGTTCGCCGACGGCGAATTCCTGTGGGACGGCAAGCATCACATCGTGGGCTACGACCTCTGGAATCTGCGTGGACTGCTCTGCACGGCCGGCGCCGCGCACAGCCTCGGAAAAACCAGCGATGAGAAGGGATGGCGCGCCGAGGCGCAGGACTACCGCGCGGCCATAGATGCGGCGCTCCAGCGCACCGGCCTGCCGTACTTCCCCCCAAGTTGGGAGAGGGCCGGCACGCATTGGGGTAACACTGAAACGCTCTGGCCGACCGAGTTGTTCGACCGCGACGACGCGCGCGAGGCCGCGTTGGTCAACCATGTCCGCCATGAGTTCGCCGGTGGTTACATCGAAGGCACCATCCAATGGGTTGGACCAGACGAGCCGGCCATCCATCCCTACATGGGCGCCTACACCACCATGGCCGACTTGATTCGCGGCAACGACCAACAGGTGGTCGAAGATTTCTACTGGTATTTGCTCCACTCCACCGCCGCCAACGCCTTTCCGGAGGGCATCTACTACAAGCGCCGCTACGCTTGGAGCGAAACCATGCCGCACGTGACAGGCGCCTGCAACTATGCCATCATGCTCCGCCACATGCTCGTGCATGAAGCGGACGACCAACTGCAATTGCTCTCCGCCGTGCCGGACTGGTGGCTCGGTGACGGCCAGGAAATCCGCCTCGAACGGCTGCCAACCCATTTCGGCCAGATGAACCTCCTCGTGCGCGGCACCGCCAGAGGCGTGAAAGTAAAATTCGACCCGCCCAAACGCAATCCGCCCAAGCGCATCGTGCTGCGCCTGCCCGAATCGCGTCGGCTGGTGAACCGGTTGCCCGGTGTGGAGGTTATCACGCGCGCCAATCAGAAGCAGCGCTGGGATTTCCCGACGGTGGTGGGTTTATATGAGCAATCCAACCCGCCATCTCGTTGACGAATTTCGATTCGGAAGGGGGTTTTTCAGCAGAATCAGCTTTGTTCATTTTATGCCCCCTCTCCGTTGAAACTGCCCCATTTGATTCCCCTTGAAAGACCAGGCCTCGAAACTCGAAGACTTCCGCTCCGCCGTTGATGCTTCCTTGGCAAATTTCTAAATCCGCCGCTCCACTCCGCTTTTTGGTCCGTCCGCTTTTTGACCCCTTCCCCTACGCGGGCGGCCAGCCCAAACGCTCCTAACCACTAAGTGACCCTGCGGGGCCTGCGTCAATTAGTTTTGTGGAGCGCCTTCAACCATAATAATCCGGCACGAACGTCTGGTGATTGATCGGCGGCCGCACGTAGCCGCTTTCTGGCGGTCGTTGCGGCAATTTGATCGGTTTCGGAGTCAAATCCTTGTAGGGGACGTGCTCCAACAAATGTCGAATACAGTTCAGGCGGGCGCGTTTTTTATTGTCTGCGTTCACCACGAACCAACTGGCTTGCTTAATATCGGTGTGGGCCATCATCACATCCTTTGCCCGTGAATAATCCTGCCAACGCCGGCGGGAATCGAGATCCATGGGACTGAGCTTCCAGGACTTGGTGGGATCATGAATCCTGTCCTGGAAGCGTCGTTCCTGTTCCTTGTCGCTCACCGAGAACCAGAATTTGATCAGAATAATCCCTGACCGGACCAGCATGCGTTCGAACTCCGGGCAGGAGTGAAGGAATTCCTCATATTCGGTGTCGGTGCAAAAGCCCATCACGCGCTCGACGCCGGCGCGATTGTACCAACTGCGGTCAAACAAGACCATCTCTCCCGCGGCGGGCAGGTGGGAAACATAGCGTTGAAAATACCATTGCGTCTTTTCTTTCTCGGTGGGAATGCCCAAAGCCACCACGCGGCAGATGCGTGGATTCATCCTTTGAATAATCCGCTTAATCGTGCCGCCTTTGCCGGCGGCATCGCGTCCTTCGAACAGCACGACGACTTTGAGACCTTCGTGCTTGATCCATTCCTGTAGTTTGACCAGCTCAATTTGCAGCCTCTTCAGTTCCTTTCTGTACCGCTTGCCCGTCAGTTTACAACGCTTTTCCTCAAACGCAGCGTCGCCGTTTCCATCACCGGCGCGGGCCAGCCAGCCTGTCTCGTTCTTGATTTGATTCTTTCTCTTCATGGCATTCTGCCCTGTGCAAATGTGATCTCAGTTGGATGCACGCCTTCCACCATTCCATCGGCAGCTTGGGGGACAGGCTTTAGACCCTGCCCGGCGTCTCTGGTCTTTTCTTGAGGCGCTGGCCGGGCGATGCCCATGGGATTTCTGTCCTCCCTTTATTGGACTTTCGCGCTCTCTTCCGGTTTCGGGCTGGACCTTGAACCTTGAACCCCTGTCCGCCGCAGCTTCAGCGGATTGAACTTTGAACTCATCGCCACCCGCCTTGGGGACAGCGCCCGATAAGGCGCGATAAGGCTTGCCTTGATCGGGTGGCGGGGCATATCGTCGTCCGCGGAAAGCAGAAATCCTTAACTACTTGATAAAATTATATGAAAATCGTCCGTCGCAGTCTTTTAGCCGTCGCGCTGGCCCTGGCCGCCGGCCTTCCCCTCACGGCCGCCGCCGCCAGCCTCAGCGTGGGCGATCCGGCGCCCAAATTGCAGACCGGCAAGTTCGTCCAGGGCGACCCGGTCAAGGAATTCGCCCCCGGCAAGGCCTATATTGTCGAATTCTGGGCCACTTGGTGCGGGCCGTGCCGCGCCTCCATCCCGCACCTCAACGAAACTTACACCAAGTTCAAGGACAAGGGTCTGATCGTCATCGGACAAGACTGCTGGGAGCAGGACGAGAGCAAAGTGGCCCCGTTCGTCCAAAACATGGGCGAGAAAATGACCTACCGCGTGGCCCTGGATGACAAGGAGGGCGGCAAGAACGGGAAAATGGCCGAGACCTGGATGCAGGCCGCCGGCCAAAACGGCATCCCCACGGCTTTTCTTATTGACACCACCGGCCACATCGCCTGGATCGGGCACCCGATGGCCATGCAGGAAAAAACCATCGAGGACGTTCTCGCCGGACATTACGACCTCAAGGAAGCCGCCGCGACCTACGCAACGGAGCGAGCCGCAGCCGAAAAGGCACAAGCCGAGCAACAAAAGGAAAATGCCAAAATTCAGCCCATCTTAAGCAAACTCCAGGCGGCCATGAAGGACAAGGATTGGGACGCGGCCCTGAAAAACCTGGATGAACTGGCCAAGGTGGCGCCCGCGAACGCGGCCGATTATCTGTCCATCATGCGCTTCAAAATCCTTTCCGGCAAAAAGGATTATCCGGCGGCTTTCAAGATCATCCGCCAGATGGCCGACGCGCACAAGGACAACCCCATGCAGCAGAACGCACTGGCCTGGATGATCGTCAGCGACAAGTCCATCGAGCACCCCGACCTGGACCTGGCGCAGACGCTGGCCCAGCGCGCCACCGACGGCGCCAAGGAGTCGGCTGAAAAAAGCCAGTTCATGGACACGCTGGCGCGGGTTAAATTCATGAAAGGGAGCAAGGACGAGGCCATTGCGCTGCAGCAAAAGGCGGTGGCCCTGGCCGGCGCTGACGAAAAGGACAAACTTCAAAAAACGCTCGACAGCTACAAAAAAGGCCAATTGCCCGACGTGGATTGAACTCCGGCGCGCCGGACGGAATCGCAGCCAGCCGAAAAAATTCTTCCCGGAATAAATTGACCCGCCCGGCGTTTTGCGCTATAAAATCAGGCTCGAAAGTATGGTGTTAAGGCGTTCCAGTTCGGTGGCCTTTGTGGCTCTGTTGGCCGGGTGCGGCGGCGCGGCATTTTTCGCCCCCGCAGTCCGCGCGGGCGAAGCCATCGAGTTTTCTGCTCCAGCCATCCCGCTGTCCGTTCCGAAGCCGGACAAGCCAATCAAGGAACCCGAAAGAATGAACGCTCTGCCTCGCATGGCGGCTGAGTACATGGGAGGCGCGGCGATGTCCCCCGAGATGCCGATAGTCGTCGTGCCGCCAAAAGCAAGGACCAGAGAGGCCTGGGGTTCAGGGGCTTCCGGCGACCAGAGGCACGCTGATCCCTACGACGACATCTGGCATCCCAACTCCTCCGAGGAGAGCCTCTTGACCAATGATCTGAGGATGCGGCAGGCATGGGATTCCAGCGCGGCCAGCCGCCAGAGCCAGCGCCGGGGCGGCTACCCGCTCGATATTTCCCAGGACACCCGCCCGTTCGGCGCGCAAAACGATTTGAACAGAGCCGGGGCGCGAGGCGAAAACCGCCTCGGACGGGGTTTTCCCGATGAGAGCGGCAGTGCAATTTGGTCAATGGCGCTCAACCGTCACGATCCCTCGATGCTGGACCGGCTGAGGGACGGCCGGTTTAGTCCGTTCATAGACGACACCCCACGCGCCGCAATGGGCATCGCCGGGACAGGCCTGCCCATCAACACCGGGTCGGCGGGCAGTCCGCCATCAAGCTCGCTGGTGCCTCCGGATTTTGGGAGTTCGTCCTTCCTGGATGACAGTATGCGCCGGCAAACCGGCGAGTCGGCGGGCGGCGGCCCACAGGAACAGATGCGGGCCTGGGGAAGTCCATCCGCCAGCCGGCAGTTGCCCAGAAGCAATCCGGGCCGGGAGCAGTCCGGCCCGAAGCGGGTGGTGGCCCCGAACCGGCCCGCGACTCTCCCCTGGGCCAAAAAGCCGGGCGACCTCTGACCCTCTGACAAATCCGGAGATTTCTGTTTGTTTTTTCCGGCCGGTCTGGTTTAATGGGCGGCTGTGATACAGAACAAGGGCATCCCGGGCGGTCAAACAACTTCAATGTTCGGCGCAGTGTGTATGAAAATGGACCTGACAATGGCGAAAAGCACGACACCAGTCAAGAGAGTCAAGGCGAAAAAGCCGTCTCCCGTCCCCTTGGCCAAGGGCCAGCTCTGGAAGATGGACGACAAGCATATTGAAATCATGGAAGTGGGCAAGACCCTGACTCATTACCGGCTTTTCCAAAGTCAAAAGCGCGTTCCGATCAGTCTGGGCGGCATCGCGGCGGTGCAGGCCTATCTCAAGACCAATGGCGCCAGACTGATCCGAAAAGCCGCCGTCGTCAAAGCCGATTGACTCCCTCCTTTTTCGTCCCGTTCCGTTACAACCTTCCAAAAACAGGACAGCAACGGCCCTGAGGGGATCGAAGCGTATTCCGCAAGGGCGCCCTCTGTGACGGGCCGCCGGCGCCGGCGTTTCCGAGCGAAGCCGGCCGTGATGGGAATGGTTGGCACCGCGCCTGCTTAAAACACGGTGGAGATACGCATGTACAACTCATCGCTTATCCAGTCACGGGCGCTTTTGACGCGGCAACAACTGCTCCAGCAGCAGCACAAACGGCTGGCCCGGCGCATACACGACGAAATCAGCCAGAACCTGACTTTGCTTTCGCTGCAATTGTCACTGGCGCTGATGAATCCCAAACCGCCCGCCGAGTGGCCGCAGAAGTGCAAACAATGGTCGGACATCGTGCTGGACCTGGGCCGGAAGATCCGCGACATCGTCAACGAGTTTCAGCCGCGGATTCTCGATGATTTCGGCCTTGCCGCCGCCCTGCAAGAGTACGCCTGTTCCCCTCCCAACGGCATCGCGTGCCAGTTGCTCCTGCCGGGGGAACCGGTCGCCCTGCCGCCCTCGGCCGCCAACGAACTTTTCGCCATCTGCCGCGACATCATCACGGAGGCGCTCGTCCCCAACGGTGTCACCGCCGTGACCATCCAGCTCGAGCCAGGCGAGGACTTGTTGCGAGTGCATTTGCGCGCCGAGGAGGAGAATGCCCCTCCGGAGGCGGCGTTGTGCGAGGCGCTGGACGCCCTGTCCGTTCATGAGCGGCTCTTCTGCCTGGACGGCGGCCTGGAGACAAACCAGGAGGCGGGCCGGGGCCTGGCCCTGGTTCTCTGCGTGCCCGCCAGCCGCCAGACAGTTTCTCACGCGGCCTGATCAGTTTGAAACAAATCTCTCGACGGTCGGCCCGTCCCTTGGTAGAACTGGCACGGTTCGCGGTTTGATGTCGCTTCGCAGTCAACTGGAAAGCAACGGGACCTGGCTTTTTCGCCACCGGAGTTATCTTCCCTTGGTGGTCATCCCTGTCTTTTTGGCCTGCCTGCCCTCCTTTACCTATCTTGGCCGGAGCCACCTGATCAACGAGGTCTGGCAGGTGTTTTGCCTGGCGATTTCCTTATCGGGCCTGGCGTTGCGCGTCATCACCGTGGGCCGGGCGCCGCTGGGCACTTCCGGGCGCAACACCCGCGAGCAAGTGGCCGACTCCCTGACCACCACCGGCATTTACTCGGTGGTGCGCCATCCGCTTTACCTGGGCAATTATCTGATCCTGGCCGGGATGGCCCTCTGGCCGCATGTCTGGTGGCTGGTGGTTCTGGCCAGTTGCCTCTTCACCCTTTATTACGAACGGATCATGCTGGCCGAAGAGGCCTTCCTGCGGGAGCGGTTCGGCGACACTTTTGAAACGTGGGCCGCGACGACACCGGCCTTCTTTCCACGACTGCGCGGCTGGAAACGTTCCCCGGTCAGCTTCTGCTGGCGGACGGTGCTGCAACGGGAGTACAACGCCTTTTTTCTCATCATCGCCGTTTTCTGGCTCTTTGACCTGATTGGCGACTCGATTGTCGAAGGGCGATTGCATCTGGATTATGTCTGGTTTCCCGTATTCATCGCGGGCTTCATCATCTTCGCCACCTTGCGTTCGTTGAAGAAGCGGACCAAGCTGCTGAACGTCAAAGGCCGCTGAGGAGCGCGCGCCGCCGCCCGTGGCGGGGGATTGGGCGTCGCTTTGATCCGCATTTTTCACTTCCGCCTTCGCCATCCGCCGTCGCCGAGCCTTTGGCGGACAGGAGCCTTCCGCCTTGACTGCCCGTTGGGGGTGTGTCCCCCCACCGTAACTGACCGTAACTTGGCGCCCCAACAGTTCCAAAGGGACCGCTCTTGGGCGGAAAATACGGTCCGTTGGGGTAGTGTCCCCCCTGCAACCACCTGCAACCAACTGCAACTCGGGTCCTGATGCGGCCCTTGAAGGACCGCTTGGATGGCCGATTGGACGCGTTTTCCGTAAAAAAAACGCCAACTTGCCGTTAGCTGCTCTTACAGCTGCTCTTAGCCGCGTTTTTGCACCTTTCGACGGCCTTGGCGACAGCCTTCCTGGCAGGGGGTTGGTTGCGTGAAATCCACGCGCGCACCAAATGCTCCTGCCAGAAAGGAGCAATGACAGGCGCACTTTGGGGTGACTCGCTATCTGGCGGAATTTGGATGACCGATTGGCTGCCGTTTGCCGTTAAGCGCCAAGTTGCATGTACCTGCATGTACCTGCATGTACCTGCGACTTTATCGTTATCGGCCAGGCTTCCGCCTTCGTGAAAACTACGGCGGGACAAGCCCGCCTTCGTTAAAACTACCGCCATCGTTATCACTATGGCGCGACAGGATGGCGGACAGGAAGGCGCGAAGAGGCAAGGGCGCAAAGAGGGGCCGGCTTTTGCCTTCATCCCTGCCTCCCCGGCCCCTTGACCGCTTTCCCCGACTGCAAAATGTCAAAGAACAGGCGTAAGAGCGTGTTTTGAAAATATCTCGGACGGTCTTGCGGCGGGGGGGGGGGGGGGGGGTGGTTTGGAGACCCGGACAAATTTATATAA